>Ga0255046_10000185_pt1 | contig 15096 bp, 8 predicted proteins | sample BC1_12_27_MG_FD_183632 | JGI IMG/M metagenome (GOLD analysis project Ga0255046, IMG submission 183632) | Seawater microbial communities from Strait of Georgia, British Columbia, Canada - BC1_12_27 | ecosystem: Environmental > Aquatic > Marine > Strait | place: Canada: British Columbia...
CGGGCCAGGACCTTGGCGTACTCATCCGGAACAGCGGCCGGATCGGTTTCCATCTTGGCCATTGTTTCGGGGTTGCCGCAGAGAACGATGTCGGTGCCGCGGCCGGCCATATTGGTGGCGATAGTCACCGCATCGACCCGGCCGGCCTGGGCGACAATGTCAGCTTCACGCTCATGGTACTTGGCGTTGAGGACGACATGCTTGATCTTGCGACGCTGCAGCAGCTTCGACAGGCGCTCCGAGTTTTCGATCGACACCGTGCCCACCAGCACCGGTTGGCTGATGCGGTTGCACTCCTCGATCTCGTCGATCACAGCCCGAAACTTCTCCTTCTCGGTCTTGTAGACCACGTCCGCGTGGTCGGCGCGGATCATCGGCATGTTGGTCGGGATCACCGATACGTCGAGACCGTAGATCTTCTGGAACTCCTCGGCCTCGGTTTCGGCGGTGCCGGTCATGCCGGCGAGTTTGTCGTACATGCGGAAATAGTTTTGCAGAGTAACGGTGGCCAGGGTTTGGTTTTCGCTTTGAATCTTGACCTTTTCCTTGGCCTCGACCGCCTGGTGGAGACCATCCGACCAGCGGCGTCCCGACATCAGCCGGCCGGTGAATTCGTCAACGATTGTGACTTCTCCGTCCTTGACGATGTACTCCTTGTCGCGCTGGAAAAGCGTGTGCGCCCGGAGCGCCTGGTTGACGGCGTGAAGAATCTCGATGTTGGAGGGGTCGTAGAGGTTGTCGACCGCAAGCATCTTTTCCGCCCTCGCCATACCCGGATCGGTGAGCGAGGCCGTCTGCGCCTTTTCGTCGATGAGGTAGTCGCCCGTCACCTCCTTGTTGCCGTGCTTGTCCTCGATCTCCTCGCCCTTTTTCAGCCGCGGGATGATTACGTCAACCTTGTAATAGAGGTCCACCGAGACCTCGGACGGGCCGGAGATGATGAGCGGCGTTCGCGCCTCGTCAACCAGAATCGAGTCCACCTCGTCGACGATGGCATAGACGTGATCTCTCTGAACCATTCGGTCGAGATCGAACTTCATGTTGTCGCGCAGATAGTCGAACCCGAACTCGTTGTTGGTGCCGTAGGTGATGTCCGAGCCGTACGCCTCCTGGCGTTCCGCATCGTTCATCGGGTTTTGGATGCAGCCGACCGTGAGACCGAGAAAGCTATAAATCTCGCCCATCCACTCCGCATCACGCCGCGCCAGATAGTCGTTGACCGTCACCACGTGAACACCACGGCCGGTGAGCGCATTCAGCACCACCGCCAGGGTGGCTACCAGGGTTTTGCCCTCACCGGTCCGCATCTCGGAGATGCGGCCCTCGTGGAGAACGACACCGCCCATCAACTGAACATCGAAGTGGCGCATACCGGTGGTTCGTTTGCTCGCCTCCCGAACCAGTGCGAAGACCTCTTCGAGCTCCGGGTCGAGAATGTTCTGGACCATGATGCTGCGTTCGCGCGGATCCGCCGGCAACTCGGTGATCGCAGACTGCACCCGCTGTTTCATGGCCTCGATCCGGCCTCGTATGGCCTCGTCATCGAGAGCTTCGAGCTCGGCCTCGCGCGCGTTGATAGCATCCACGATCGGCCGCATGCGCTTGGCGTCCTGCTCGTGCTTCGTCCCGAAGATGAGAGCGATAGCTTTTTCGAACAGATTCATCCACTCTCCCTCACCTATTGCAAAATGCCGGGGCGACCCCCGGCGCAGCGCTCACTCCCGGTTTTTGGCACTTCCACCGTCACCGGTCTTCGGCAGCGTAGTTCAGCCAGCTGTCGATTGCAACGGAAACCAGATGCAAGATACAAGTCCCACCCACCCAACCCTGGATGTTTCCGGGGGGCCGGGTGGATCTTGCATCTTGTATCTGGATGGGTGGCGGGGCGGGTGCATCTTGAACCTGTAACGCAACAACGCGCCCCTCAGGGCGCGTTGAGAGATTTCAAAGTAATGGGTTCTAAAACGCGTCCAAGATGTAATACAACGGATTCTTGGCGACACCGTCTTCGTGAACCTCGTAGTGCAGGTGAGGACCGGTCGATCGCCCGGAGTTGCCGAGCATGCCGATCTCCTGGCCGCGTTGCACCACGTCACCCGGTTCGACGTTGATCTTGTCGAGGTGGCCGTACACGGTGGTGAATCCGAAGTCGTGCGACAGGCGGACAGTCTTACCGAGGCCGCCGTTGCGGCCTGCAAAGACCACGATCCCGTCGGCCGGCGCCTTGATGGCAGTTCCCCGTCGCGCTGACACATCGAGCCCGCGGTGAAACGCGAGCCGTCCGGTGAACGGGTCCTTGCGGCGACCAAATCCGTCGGTGATCAGGCCCAACACCGGCGCAATGGTGGGTGTCGAGGCGAGCACCCGGCCCTGATCCGCCAGTCGGCCCTCGACCAAATCAAGCTGTTTCTGGACCCACCGGCCCTGCGCCGTTAAAGCTTCCGGCGACTCGGGAAGCCGATCATAGGGGCCGCCGCTGCCGACCCGGGTTTCGGACCCGCCGCCACCGGAGAAGCTGGCGGCCTCCGCTTCCATCCCGGCCGCAAGGGCGAGCCTGGCGGTTCGTTCCTCGAACTCATCGAGTCGGCCCTGAACCTCAGCAATTGTTCCCTCGAGCTCCTGGTTGACCGTGGCGAGCTCGACGTTTTCATTCTTCAATCGCTGCACCTCGAGCCGCCGATTGACGGCGTTGCCGGTGAAGGCAATCGCGATGACCGAAAAGACCAGCGCCAGCGTAGCGGCGCAGGCTACAGCCACCAGAGCCCTCGTGGAGAATGAGAACTTGAAGAACCGTGCCTTGCTGTGGGGCACGATAATGATGGTATTCAATCGCCCGGGCATGCGCCCCCTCCTTCAACGAGACATGATGCGACTGTCTCGCACCGCCGGCGCCCAATGATTATCATAAACACACTTCGCCGTGTCAAATCAAGGTGACCCGCGTCACACAGTAGATTTCGTATCATTCTCATTTGGGTTTCCGTTTTTGGAATCCCCTTTCTTGTCGGAACTCTTCGCCGCTTTTCTCATGAGCCGCACCATTTCATCGAGGCGCTCCTGGCAGGCCGCGAAAATGCTGTCTGTGCTCCATCCTTTCTTCTCACGCCACACACCGGCGGGCCGGCCGGTCAGCACCTCGATGCCGTCGTTGACGCTGTCCACCGCCCATACATGGAAGAGCCCATCTCTTACAGCGGCCACCACCTCCTCTGAGAGGTGCAGATCTCGGACGTTCGATCTGGGAATCATGACGCCCTGGCTGCCGGTCAGCTTGCCCTGGCTGCAGACGCGGAAGAAACCCTCTGTCTTTTCGTTGACGCCGCCGATCGCTTGGACATTGCCCCACTGATCAACCGACCCGGTGACGGCGATGTCCTGACGCAGAGGAACCCCTGAAATCGCGGACACGATGGCGTAGATCTCTGTGGACGACGCCGAATCGCCATCGATGCCGCCGTAGGATTGCTCGAAGGTGACCGAACACGACATGGTCAGTGGCGATCGTCTGGCAAAGGTTCCGCGCAGGAACCCCGTCAAAATGCTCACACCCTTGTCGTAGGTTGGGCCCGAGAGTCCGGCCTGCCGCTCGACGTTGATGACACCGTCTCGTCCGAGCCCCACCTGGGCCGTGATCCGCGACGGCTTGCCGAATCGGTGGTGGCCGAGATCGTAAACCGCGAGCCCGTTGACCTGCCCGACCACTTCGCCTTTCGTTTCGACTCGAATCACCCCTTCGCTAATGAGCTCATGGGAGCGATCCTCGGTGAGCGAGTGCCGTCGGCGTCGTGCCCTGCGAGCCTCGGCTACGTGCTCTCCAGACACCCGTCTTACATTTTCGAGACTCGCCCGGTACGAGGCCTCCCTGAGCAGGTCCGCGAGATCCGAGAAGCGGCTCGTGAACCGCCGCCGCCATCCACCGACCCGCACCGCTTCCTCGAGCATTGCAGCCATGCCGCTGCGATCGAGCTCGCGCAGGTCCTCCTCCACGGTGACCTTGCGCAACACCGACAGCACATCCCGCGCGTGGCCCTTCGACGCGGCCAGGACCATATCGAAATCCGCGAGAACCTTGAAGATCTTCGGAAAATCCGAGTCGTGCCGGTAGAGAAGGTCGTATATAGCGCGGCTGCCGATGATCACCACCTTGACGTTGATCGGCACCGGCTCCGGCTTGAGCAGAGCCGCTCCGAGAACCAGGCTCTCGAGAGACTGGATCTGCACCCGTCGATATTTGAGGGCACGCTTGAGACCCGGCCACACCCGCGGCTCCATCAAAAGGTCGTCGGCGTTGAGGACCAGGAAGCCTCCGTTGGCGCGCATCAGCGAACCGGCGCGGATGCGCATGAACGAGGTCGCGGCCTCCCCGGACTGGGTGAGGGTGCGCTCGATGGTGCCGAAGAGGTTGGTGTAGGTTGGCTCGGTCTCCATCACCACCGGGCGCCCACTGACATCCGTGTTGTCGACCACCAGGTTCACCCGCCAGCGCAGAAACCGGTCACCGTCGAGGGGCACATCTTCGTCCGAGATCATGAACAGCGCTACATTCTCGCCGAGATCGGTGGCCACATCGTCAAGGTAGGGATTAGCACGCGGATCACGTACATCCTTACGGATCCTTTTGACAGCCGAGTCGAACGACGGCTGGAGCAGCTTGCGCTGCACGTCCTCGACCCGCTCCTGCACCATACGACGGATCTCGGCAACCTCCTGGAAAACGTCCCGGAACTTCTCAGAGAGCCTGGCGTGGATCTCTCGCAGGCGCTCTACGTCTTTGGCCTTGAGTTTTCCCGCCTCTACTAGCTCCGCCATTTTCTCCAGGGAAACCGGCTGCTCGTCGACAACCGGCAGAATTTCGGGCCGCGTGACAAGTCCCGCCTGCACCTGGACGAGAACGAAACCGGCGTCGCCGACCTCCTTTTCAAAGGCTTCGACGGCCTCGCGCTCTTGGCGCCTCAGAGGCTCTACCACGCGCTCGATTCGGGAGCGAAACTCACGGTCGTTGAGAGTCGCCGGCAGATTGGTGGAGAGCTCTTCGATGAGCTCGTCCATCCCCTCCTTGAGCCGGCACCCGGCGCCGGCCTCGAGGAAAATCGCACACGGCTCCTCCGGCTTGCGGAAATTGAAGACAAAACAAATATCGTCGGGTTTGTCGTCGGCCTCGGCAAGCTTTTCGACAAAGCTCTTGATGGTGGTCAGGCGTCCAGTGCCCGACATGCCGGTGACAAATACATTGAAACCGATGCCCCGCATGGCCAGGCCAAATGCGATTGCGTCCACGGCCCGGTCCTGGGCGACGATGGTGGAGGCCGGTTTGATCGAGGTCGAGTCCATCTTCGGCAGCCAGCTGGCGGGGCATCGCCAGGCAAGGTCCTTCGCCCTCAGTTCGCGAATCATGATGCCTCCTTCTTCGACAGAAGCGCAGGGAGCAGAGTAATGCCGAGGACGGCGGTTGACAATGCCCCAAGGATCGCGGCGCCGCCCACGGATCGTATTCCGGGATAGTGCGAGAGGACCAGCGAACCGAATCCGACGATGGTGGTGAGTGCGGCAACCGCGATGGCTTTTGCCGTTGCCGACACAGCCGTCGGATCGCCTCCAGATTCGTACCACCGGTGGAGGAAATGCACACCGTAGTCGACCCCGATTCCGACGATCATGGTCAGGACAAAAATGTTGAAGAAGTTGAGGCGGAGACCGACCAAGGCCATTCCACCGAGCATCCACACCATTCCCACGAACAGGGGCAGCAGAGCGAGCAAGGCCCGGAGCGGGCCTCCGAGATCGGCCCACATCAGCACGAAGACGATCACGATGCCGAGAATCGCAGCGGCAATGGCATCGTCCCAGACGATTTTCCGGAGCTCCGCGGATATCACGTTGGGACCTGCGAGAACGGCGCCGGGGTACTCCGACAACAGCTCTTCAAGGGCGGGCGATGCGCCGCGCCGCCACTTCCCCACCGGTGGGTAGATATAGATCGCGGACGAGACCTCACCGTCCGCCGCCGCCACATACCGCTCGACGACCCGCGCGAGGGGCGTACCCTCGAGGTCTGACAAGGACAGGAGACTTCGACGAGCGAGGGCGGTGACCAGGTGATCGATGCCATCGCGGAACGCCGCTGGGTTGAGCCCGGCGCCGCGGAGTGCATCCTCAAACCGATGATCCAAACCCTCGAGGCCCGGTGCGGCCTCCTCGAGGCGGGCAATCAGCGCTCGTTGGACATCTTCCGCCGGAATGACTCCGGCGATGGTGTCGACACCGACCAGGTTCTCGCCGTCAACCAACTTCTCGAGTTCCGGCAGGATGGCTCGACATTTCTCCAAGGCTTCGCCCTCGTCGATGCCGTCAAAACGCAGAACCATGGGTGAAAACCTGAGATCGAAGGCGTCCATCACCTCCTGCCGAAGCTGAATCGCACGGTTGTCGCCCGATCGCATGTTACGGAAATCATCATCCCACCGGAGCCTGTAAATCCCGGCACCGAGCAACAACGTGACTATGACCGCGACGACGATGGTCCGGCGCGGGCGCTCGAGGCTCGCCCGGCACAGAAGGTCGGCGCCAAAGGAACGCAATTCGAGGGGCCGATCCTTGCGGATTCGCTGTTGAATGAGGGTCAACAGCGCCGGCAGCAAGAGAAAAACGGTGATCACCAACAGCAGGATCCCGGTACCCGTGAGGAGCCCCAGCTCCCACAGACCCGCGAAGTCGGTCACCAGAAACGAGAAAAAGGTGGCGGCGGTCGTCACCGCACCCAGCAACACCCCAACACCGGTGAAGCGGCCCATGGCGTCCACCGCTTCGGCGTGAGATGCACCTGTCTGACGCTCCTCGATGTAGCGCGCGTAGAGGACGATCACAAAATCGATACCGAGGCCGATGACCAGACCTCCGAACGCCGAGGTCAGCGAGTTGATACGACCCAGCGCAACGGCGCCAAAGGCGAAGGTGAGCGCGATTCCGGTCACCAACGGGAAAAAGGCGTAAACCAGCGCTGCGCGGCTGCGGAAGGCAACCAGGAAGAGAATCATCACGCCGGCGAGCGACGAAACCAGGCCAACCACCATGTCGGACGTAATGAGCCGCGCGTCATCGAGCGCAACTATGTAGCCGCCGGTGAACTCAACCTCCGGCGCCGAGGCTTCTCCGCTGTCCTCGATCCAAAATCTAGACACGGCCTCCACGCGTTCGTCGAGAGTTGCCACGAGATGGCGATCGAACTCCAGATCCTGGGCCGGGCGCACCGGCTTTGCCATCATCAAAAGGAAGCGCCGGCTCTCATCGATCAGGCACCCGGTGTCCGGATCGACCCGAACACCGACTCCACCGAACCGAATCTTGGCCAGGATCCTCGGTAGCATACCCGCTGGGTCGAGACGAAGGAACTCTTTGGTCACCAGGCTCTGCGGGGCCATCAACTGCGCGCGCAGGCGCACCGCAGTCGCTTCGAGCCCTTCGTCGTCGAGGCCATCCAGCACATCGTCCAACTCCTCCGGTTCGAGGAAGAGGGTGGCGCGGTCAAGCAGCGGCACCGCTGCCTCGGCGGTGCTGTCCACCCGATACTCGACCCAGTCGATATCGTCCCAGTCACGGAGGTTCTCGGCCAGACGGCCGGCAAAGTCGATCGAGTTTTCGAGCGATCGGTCTTGATCGAGATGGACTACCGCCAGGAGGGTGTCCACCGATCCAAAGCGCTCGACGGTCGTCCTGAATCCCTCGACAACAGGATTGTCGCGCGGCACCAGCGACAGAATATCTGTCTCCACCTGCACCCGGGAGGCAAGCAAAAGGGCGATGATCCAGGCCAGTGCGGCACCAAACGCGACTCCACGTGGGTGCAGGCGGCCAAATCGAACCAGGTAAAGAGGCAGCTGCCGTGGCAGCAACCCTCGGCTCACGCCTCTCCCTCCGTCAACACCCCACGATTCTGCCAGAAGTAAACAACCATCGATGCGACAGTCAGTGAGACGGTGATCCACAGGGCGACCAGGGCGATGATCTCCCAGCGGGTTGAGTTGATGCTGAAGATGAGGATCGACACCGTGATGATCTGGCTCGTCGTCTTGGCCTTGCCGAGCCAGTTGGCGGAAATGGCAATTCCGCGCTCGAGGGCGATCAGCCGGAGAGCGGTGACGGCGAACTCCCTACCGACAATAAGAGTCACCATCCAGGCAGGCGCCTGCTGCAACTCGACCAACGAAATAAAGGCTGCGCTCATCAAGAGCTTATCGGCAATCGGGTCGAGCATCGCGCCGGTTGTTGTGATGGTCTTGGTGCGGCGGGCTATAATTCCATCAAGGGCATCGGTCAGGGCGGCGAGAAGAAAGATTCCCAGACCCCAATATTCCTTGTCAGGCACCTCAGTCAGCAACACCACCACGAGGAGTGGCACCAGAAAGATGCGAAACAGGGTCAAGAGATTTGGAATGTTCCACACCTTCGGCCCCCTTTTGGCGTGCCTTGCGTCGAGTGATCAGAATCGAGTCGTCCTTCGGTCGACCACCATAACATTTCCGCGTTTCGATGAATCGAGTTCCGTGCCACGATGCGGGTAACCTCTCACTGCGCCAACCACCCCTCCAAGGAGGCCAGCCAGCGCTGCCGAAGCTGCCGGAAGTGGCTGTGTGAGGTTTGTTTCCGTCGTTACCGAGGACGCGTTTATTGCGATCGAAAGTGCGAAGTCAGCGGCGCTATACGTGACGGCTTCGAGAACTCCCTGGCGTTCGCGCGCCAACCGCTCCATGCCGCATGGGTGATCGCCGCCGTGGCCGGCGCCTCGGCCCTCCTCCTCACCGCCGTCGGCACAAAGGTTGCCGAGCTGGTCGAGGTGAGTCGCAGCATCGAGGGCTCTCGACCCGCGAGCGTCGATCGAGTCGAGATCTCGGCGGATATTGTCGTCTCGGAAGACGGTCTTCACATCGAATCCAGCGGCCCACCCGGGACCCAGGTGTTGTTGCTCCGCGATGGAAGACCGTTGGGTGTCGTGACCCTCGATGATGATGGGCACGCCTCAACCGAGAATCTCGACGTGAGCCCGGGCGAGGGACCGCTTCGGATCGTCCCACTGACGAGCGAGGGCCTCGAACTCGCGTTGCCGACACCGACCGAAATACCAACTCCGGCCGCAACTCCCGAACCGTCGCCGACGGCAACCCCCAGACCAACCCCTGCTTCACGAACCGATTCGAGGATGGTGCCGACGCCGCTGGTGGCGCCTCCAGTTTTACAGCTCGTGCAGGACGCCGGCCTTCGGATCGCCATCACCTTCGACGGCAACGCATCCACCAACCGAACCGCCGAGCTCCTCGATCTCCTCCAGCAACATGATCTCGAGGTCACGATCTTCTTGACCGGTCGCTTTATCGAACGATACCCCGAGATTGTCCGCCGCGCGGTGCTGGCCGGCCACGAAATCGGAAACCACACCTACTCCCACCCACATCTCACGACCTATGCGGAGAACCGCCGTCATCGTCTGCGTTCCGGGGTCACGCGAAGCTGGTTCCATCGCGAACTCCGACGGACCGAAGAGGCGTTTGCCAAGGCCACCGGGCACGCTATGCGGCCGCTGTGGCGTGCGCCATACGGCGAGGAAAACCGTGCCCTGCGCGGATGGGCCCTCGAGATGGGTTACCTCCACGTTCGCTGGAGCTCGCTCGAGGGGGCCTCCCTCGATTCGCATGACTGGGTCGCCGACGAGCACTCTTCGCTCTACAAGAGCTCCAGGACAATCATGGAACGCCTCCTCCAGTTTCCAAAGCTCGAGGGCGGCATCATCCTCATGCATATGGCCACCGAGCGGCAAGAACCACCCTGGCAAGAACTGCCGGTATTCCTGGATGCTCTCGAGCAGCGTGAGCTGGAGCCGACAACCGTGACAGACCTGTTGGAAAGGTCGCCAATCTGGCGGAAGTGGCTGCGCCGCGCAGAGGAGAGACACCGGCAGGTCAACGGCGACTGAGGCAAGCGGCTCGCCAAAAAAACCACAGAGTCACAGAGGACACAGAGAGTTTTTCTGGAGTCCGTCACAAACACGAAGACACAAAGACACGAAGAAATCACAAAGCCACCCACCCACCCAATGAGCCCACAGATCACACAGATGAACTCAGACCCCCTCCACCCAACAACAAAAACGCAGAGCCACCCCTCCACCCACCCACGCAAAGACGCAGAGACGCAGAGAGAGCGTTGCTGAACCGGAATCGCGATGCCGAGGAATACCGGCAGAACGACAGGTGATCTGGGGATCGCCTGTCACCGGTGAGAAGACCGACGACTCCGGATACGAGCATCCGTTGCTGTCGGTCTTCTCACCGGTCGGCGCGCCTTCGGCGCGTCGGTTCTGCCTCTCTTCTTCTCTATCAATGGGAGGGGGGGCGTGCCTCACCCAACTATTGAATGAAGAAGAGAATCGGCAAGGCTTGCGCTCTTCGAGAGCGCAAGCCGCTGGGCCGGGTCATCGATCCGGGCGTTTACACCCGCAGCGGTGGCCCGGCCCAGCGGTTCCGGCCGTCTTCGGACGGCCGGAACCTCGCCGCACAGAGAATGCCAGTCTCGCCCCCTCTGCGTCTCTGCGGCTCCGCGCCTCTGCGTTTTTGGGTGGGTGGGTGGCTTTGCGTCATTGCGTTAGGAATGGCGGATGGACGGCAAGAGCTCGTGGTTCAAGAGCCGGTGCAATCCAAATCGGACAGATCATCTGCGTTTATCTGCGTTATCTGCGGTTTCTCCGAGAGCGTGCTCTGTGTCCTCTGTGACTCTGTGGTTTTTCGGACGGCCTACAGCCCGAGAAACTTCTGCGTCGCGACGCGGCCGGCATCGACGAACTCATCGAACCGATTCCACTCTGCCCACCGCGCGTCCCCTACATCAGGTCGAATGACACACGTCGCCGATCGCAGCTGGCGCTGCCGCAGCAGGCGGGCTGTCATCATCTGGGTCCGCATCATTGTATCGAGCACCAGATCGTCGGCTTTGATTGACGGCACATCAAGAGAAACGTCAACCGCTACCACCGGCCAGCCTTGATCCCGAGCTGCGACCGCCGGGATCTCCGCCACCACGCCTCCGTCGACCAGCCACCGACCGTCGATCTCGACCGCGGGAGTCATGCCCGGGATCGCGCTCGTGGCCACCATGGCGGGTCGAATCGGGCCGGAGCGTATCCGTTCCTCCCGCCCGGTCTCGAGATTGGTGGTGACCACCACGAGCGGCTTCGTCAGGTCTGAGAACTGGAGATCGGGGATGAGGAACTCGAGTGCTTCCACCAGGGCCGTATCGTCGAGCACCGTGCTGCGGTTCATGGCGAAGGAAATCACCACTCGGTTGCGGATCCGTCGCGCGACCTGGATCAGAGGGTGCTCCTTGGCATCCGCGTCGGGGACCCGTCCGATCGGACGCACCGATGGAATCAATTCCTGATGGAGGGCTTCACGCCAGAGGTCGGCGGCGCGCGCTGCAGAACCATAGGCGAGGTACATCCCACCGACCACCGCACCCATGCTTGTGCCGACGATGCCGCGGACAGACAACCCCGCTTCATCGAGAACCTGGAGAACTCCGAGGTGAGCGAAACCACGGGCACCACCACCGCCAAGCGCCAGCACCGGCGGTCGCAGCCGCCAGGTCGCGCGTGTGATTCGTTCCTTAAATCCAGCCCGCATATCTCACCAACTATCTGCTGCGGCCGGAAATCTGCAGCGACCTGCGGCGTTTGCTCGCCTCGGGGTGCTCCACGTACCGTCAAGTACGCGTCCGCGCCCTCGAGGACCGGCCGGGGCCCCCAGTATCGTCCGTTGCGCGCGCCATGGTCCCGGATTCGAGGCGCCGCGACGACGGCGATGTCCCTCCATCGCCGAGGAGCGGCAACAAAGAAGACGGGGACATGCCGCCGCAACCCTTTGGGCCGATGGGGGTCGCGGCCGATCTCTTCGTTGCTCGTCGTCGAAGATGCTCGGACATCGACTTCCTCCTCGCGCCTCGACCTCGGCTCGCGAGCCCCATCGGCGGACGGCACTGGGGGCCCCGGCCGGGCCTTGAGGTCGCAAACACCACACCTCACAACACCTTTCCGGCCTCGCGACGAAAGCTGGTGAGATATGCTGGCTAGCCACGGCACTCCGTCGCCGTCTCAACCTTTGGTTGGGCGCCTCGCGCCACGCGCCGGACTTTTCGCCGTAGATTTTGTGGCTGGTTTTGGTTTTGGTTTAGCGGCCGTTTTCTTAGAGGACGCCCCCTTCTTGGCGGCCGTCTTCGTGCCCCGCGAGGGACCGGGTTTGGCCTTCTTCTTCGCGGTCGGAGAGCCCGACTTCTTACGAGTCTTCGGACGCCGACGTTCCATTTCCGCGATCAATCCAAGGAGGGCTTCATGGACGCCTTCGGCAACTCGGCGGCTTTTGTCCGAAATGTGATTGAGATCTTCGGTGTCGCCACGTGGATCGATGTCCGCGATGCGGTCTCCCTGCTTGACCGGGACACCGTCCCTCAGAAGGCCTCGCAAGGCCCCCGAAATTCTCGCCGTCACTGGGTACGACGCGTCCACCGGGACGCCCTGTCGAAAGTCTTCGACACCGTAGACGGAGACCACCGTGCCGATCCGCTCACCGCGCTCGACCCGGCCGCCGATGCGGTGCTGGGTAAAGAAGATGCCGTCTCGAACCGCCTTGACCGCGCGCTCGCCGCCGTAACCCATGATCTCGGCAGGCGGCTCATTCTGAAGCCGCTCGCCGGTGTCTTCGAGGACAGCGCCGACCTGTGGGCCACGGACGGTCTCGACCACAGCGTCGCAGTCCTTGCGCGCGACATAACCAGGACCGAGGGCGATTACCACCGGCGCGATTTCCCGTTTCAACCCCCAGTTTTTGCGCAACATTGCCGCCTCGATGAAAATTTTCGGCTGCCAGCTGTGGAGCACTTCCTCGAGATCGAGCGCCGCAACTGCAATCATCCCCGACTCGTTGGCCGCCTCAGCCTCGTCCACGTTTCGGACGTAACGGCAGCTGACTCCTTGCACTTTGGTCGTGCCGTCGAGGATCGCCTCCGAAAAACACACCTGTCGGCGTACAGCCTTCGGGTAACGACGTTCGAGCATGAGGATGTTCTGGAATCCCTGCGTGTAGAGCTGGTGAGCGGTACCCGACGCCAATTCTCCAGCGCCCCGGATCAGCACGCGGTAGTCGCTCGGCTTCATCCGTCCCCCGTCATCGGCCCCGTTTCCCATGTGGCCCGTGTTGGCACATGATAGCTTGGCTTTTTCAACCTGTCACGCGTTGATATTTTCAGGCCTGAGGCTTGAGGCTTGGGGCTTGGGTGCTGATGGGAATTCGACAGATTCCGGGCGGGCGGAGGCAAGCCTCAAGCCCCAGGTCCCAAGCCCTCCGGCGCTGGTCCTCCTATTGCTCCAATATGTGGATGTCGGGCACATTGCGATACGCCTCTGCGTAGTCCAGCCCGTAGCCGACCACAAAGAGATCCTCGATCTCAGTTCCGAGGAATGCGACCTCGACCTCGACCTGACGCCGCGACGGTTTCGACAGCAGCGCGACAACCTGGATGGATCTCGGGTGCCGAGCCTCAATCAATTTGATGACGTCGGTCAGGGTGGTCCCGGTGTCGACAATGTCCTCGACCAGATAGACATCGCGGTCGCGGACGTCGACGGTGATGTCCTTGACCAACACCACCGATCCGGATGAAGTCGTACTGGCGCCGTAGCTCGAGACCTGGATGAAGTCCATTTCGACCGATTTTCGGATCCGCCGGGTGAGATCGGTGAGGAAGAACACGCACCCCTTCAGCACTCCAATAAACACCGGCGCCTTGCCCTCGAGATCCGCCTCGAGTTCCGCAGCAAGCCGATCGATCATCTCGTTGATCTCGTCGCTACTCACTACAATCTGTCCCAGCATCTTCTTTCCCCCACATTGTCGGTCATTGCAAGTCGGTGTATTCTAAGGTGATGCAAGCCCCCAAGGTGCATTCCTTGAGCGTTCGGTATACCACATTGTCCGACCGCTTCAGATCGCTGTGGACCTTCTATCAGTTCCTCGGCGGTGTGCTCAAGCACCTCGGCGAAGGTCCGATGCCCTACAGTTACGATTTCCAGGCCCTTCACCAGAGGCTCAAAGAGCTGGTTCACACGATCGGGGTCGAGAGCACCATCGACGCAACACCCGAACTGGACCAGCTCGAACGCGAGTTGGATCGAATCCAGCGCGAACTCGCCCGAATTGAAAGCCAATTCGCCCCGTCGGTCATGCGTAAGTTCTTCGATCACATCAAGCGCCAGGACGAAAAAGTTCTCTCTGCTCTCCTCAAGTTCTACATGCTGTCAAACCACTTCGAGCAGGACACCCTTGACAAGCTTGACATCCTCTTTACGCGCCTTGCGGAAGAACCGATGGAAAATGGCCAGGTTGCACCCAAGGACTCGGCCGACCTGTTGGCCAGCTTCAAATGTCTGGCCGAGATCACCGATCTGCCACCGCTCCCGCTCGCCGAAGAAACGCCGCTCGCCGAGGCGGTGAGAGCCATTCGACAGGAGCTGGAATCGATCGAAGATTACGCAACGTTGGTCGAGTCGAAGGTCTATGAGAGGTATCGCCGGCTCAAGCAACGTCTCGGCAAGACTGCCCTGCACCCATCGATGCTCGTCGAGATCACGACTACGAACATTGTCGCCAAGAACCGCTTCAAGGATCTTTACGAGGTAGAGGAAAGCAAGGTCGTCGAAAACACCAACCGTATTTTCGATATCGAGCGGTACCTCGATCGCCACCCCGAGCTCGCGAGCGAAGGATTGAAGAAACAGCTTGAAGAGTTCCGGACCATTCGCGTCCGTTACGAGGCCAGGGCCCGCAAAGACAACGTCAAGCGTGACGACATTTCCGAGATGACGCGCGCCATGCAGGCTGTGCTCGCCCAATTCGATCCGGCCTCGAAACGACCTTTGACGTCGAACTCGAAAGAGGCGGCAGTCTCCTCTACCGCTCGTACCGCATCACACAAGATCCGTCAGCCGGAGAAACCTTCGGGTCCAACCGACCACACGGAGGCGAAAGGACCGACCGAGGGGACATCGCTCGACGACCTCCT
>Ga0255046_10000186_pt1 | contig 15046 bp, 15 predicted proteins | sample BC1_12_27_MG_FD_183632 | JGI IMG/M metagenome (GOLD analysis project Ga0255046, IMG submission 183632) | Seawater microbial communities from Strait of Georgia, British Columbia, Canada - BC1_12_27 | ecosystem: Environmental > Aquatic > Marine > Strait | place: Canada: British Columbia...
ATCGTAATGGGGCGCGGGCTAACGCGATTATGGGCGCGCAGGCCGGCTTGATTGCAGAAGAGGATGTCCCGATGCTCGCGCGCTACTTCGCAAGACTCAAGGGCCTCGAAACCACCAGGGCCGAATAAAGGCCGGGCCGCTCGCGCCAGCTAAAGATGCCCGGAGGCAACGCGCAAATCACCGAGTTGGACGATGGCATCTTCGCCGTTGATACGGAGTACTCTCGTCCGATGCAGGATGCGAGCCACCTGGTCATCGAGAGCGGACGAGCCGCCTTTGTCGATACCGGCACCAACGACAGCGTGCCGCTGTTACTCGACGCGCTGGATCAGCGGGACATCGACGCGGCCGATGTTGAATTCGTTTTCCTTACCCATGTCCATCTCGACCACGCGGGCGGCGCGGGCCTGCTGATGCAGCATTTGCCTAACGCGCGCTGCGTCATTCACCCGCGCGGCGCACCGCACATGATTGATCCGGAGAAGCTCATCAAGGGCACCGAGGGCGTCTACGGTGTCGAACAAACTCGCGAAATGTACGGCGAGATTCGGCCGATCGACGAGCGGCGCGTCGTGGTTGCAGAAGACGATGACTGGATTGATTTCAACGGCCGGGAAGTCCAGACCCTGTTCACCGAAGGACATGCTCGCCATCATTATTGTCTTAATGATCCGGCATCACGCGGAGTCTTCACGGGCGACAATTTCGGTATTTCGTATCGCGAGCTGGACACCGCAAAGGGTGAGTTTATTTACCCGACATCCACGCCGGCCAGTTTCGATCCGGTCGAGGCGCACAAATCGGTGGAACGGATCATGGATTGTGGCCCGGAGCAGGCTTACCTGACGCACTATGGTCGGGTGCGTAATCTCGATCGATTAGCGAGTGATATGCACGCCGGTATTGATGCGTATGAGCAGATGGCACTTGACTGCCGGGATGCCGATAATCGCGGCGAGGCGCTGGAGGCCGCGATGTATGAGTACCTGTCGACGCGACTGGTGGATCACGGCTTCAAGGGCGATAGTGATGCGATGCGATCGATATTGGATATCGACGTGGTTTTGAATGCTGCGGGCCTCGTCGCCTGGTTGAGCCGCCTGGATGGGAGGAAATAAAGCATGGATAATTTTCGCGCGTTCCGAATAGATGAGCAGGACGGGAAGATTGTCGCTGCTTTCAAGACCTTGTCGATCGACGACCTGACGGACGGCAACGTCGTGGTGCGCGTAAGCCACTCGACGATCAACTACAAAGACGCGCTTGCAGCGACCGGGAAAGGACGGATTCTCAGGCGTTACCCCTTGAACGGCGGCATCGACCTGGCCGGCGTTGTCGTCAGCTCCGAAGACGAGGAATTCCAGCCCGGCACCGCGGTATTGGTCAACGGTTGCGGACTTAGTGAGACGGTCGACGGTGGCTATTCCGAGTACGCGCGCCTCAGCAGCAAGAGCCTGGTGCCAATACCGGAGGGCATAACGGCTGTCGAAGCCATGCAAATCGGCACAGCCGGGTACACGGCCGCACTCGCGATTCATCGCATGGAGCAAAACGGGCAGACACCGGATCTGGGCCCTGTTGTCGTGACGGGCGCAACCGGCGGTGTGGGCAGCATAGCCATCGACATGCTGGCGGGACGTGGCTACGAAGCCGTTGCCGTTACGGGAAAAGCGAGTGAGGAGGCCTACCTGCGCGAGATTGGGGCGACCCGAATATTGCTGCGGGATCAGATCGACCTCGGCAAGCGACCGATGGAGAAGGCGGAGTGGGGGGGCGCCATCGACAACCTCGGTGGTGACTACCTGACGTGGCTCACGCGCACGATGGGCTATGGCGGCAACATCGCGAGTATCGGACTGGCCGCCAGTCCGGCGCTCAATACCACCGTGTTGCCGTTTATCCTGCGCGCGGTTTGCCTGCTCGGTATTAATTCAGTCGACACGCCGCACGGCCTCAGGCGTGCCGTCTGGTCGCGAATAGGGGCCGACCTCAAGCCTCGGCACCTCGCGACAATCGGCCACCGTACGATTTCCTTCGACAAGCTGCCCGACGCCTTCCAGGCGTATATCGATGGCACCGTGACGGGGCGAACCGTCGTGGAGATTAATTGAGCAAAAGGTCAATTTGGGAATGGCCCCTCTCGTGGTTTAGAATCCTCGCCCCCAGCGGGTTTTAATCCAGATTAAAAAAGGGTGAAACCGGCCGAACCGGCACAATTTTCAAGAGAGGATGCGCGATGAGTGCAGGAGCCCGATTCCGCGCCGCACTTGAGGCGGAACGACCGCTTCAGATCGTCGGCACCATTAATGCCTATACGGCGATGCTCGCGACAAGAGCGGGTTTCAAGGCGATTTATCTGTCCGGGGCCGGCGTTGCCAATGCCTCGTTTGGTCTGCCGGACCTCGCTGTAACAACACTCAATGACGTGACGGAGGACATCCGTCGCATTGCGTCCGCTACAGATGTGCCGCTGCTCGTCGACGCCGATACCGGCTGGGGCAGCGCATTCATGATTGCGCGCACGATTCGCGAAATGACCTTGGCCGGCGCTGCGGGCTGTCACCTCGAGGACCAGGTTGCCGTTAAGCGCTGCGGTCACAGGCCAGGCAAGGCGCTGGTCGAGCCCGCCGAGATGTGTGATCGCCTCAAGGCCGCGGTGGATGGTCGGATCGATGATCAGTTCGTCATCATGGCGCGCACAGATGCACATGCCGTGGAGGGCCAGCAAGCGGCCATCGACCGTGCGGCCGCTTATGTTGACGCCGGTGCGGACATGATCTTTGCGGAGGCACTTACCACAATTGATGAATACAAACAGTTTACCGACGTCGTTAAAGCACCGGTGCTTGCTAACCTGACGGAGTTCGGCAAGACGCCACTGTTTACCACCGGAGAGCTGGCCGACGTTGGCGTGGCAATGACGCTGTATCCCCTGAGTGCTTTCCGCGCGATGTCGGCGGCGGCACTTAAGGTTTACGAGACCATTAAGAGCGATGGTACACAGCAAGCCGTCGTCGAGACGATGCAATCGCGGACGGAACTCTACGACGTGCTCGGATATCAGGCGTATGAAGACAGGCTCGATGCGCTGTTCCAGGAGCAGGGCCTGAAGACGGGAAAAAAAGATGGCCGCTGATAAGAAAACGGGCGGGCTTGCCGGCGTTACCGCTGGCGAGACACACATTTGCACGGTCGGCAAGGAAGGCGCCGGACTGACCTATCGCGGCTACGATATCTACGACCTCGCTGACAATGCGAGCTTCGAAGAAGTTGCGTACCTGTTGCTTCACGGAGCATTGCCGACGCAGGCAGAACTCGACACCTATGTTGCCAGTATCAAGGCAAACCGCGGCCTGCCGGATGCGTTAAAGACGGTTCTGGAGATGGTGCCGGCCGATGCCCACCCGATGGACGTATTGCGCACGGGCGTCTCATTTCTCGGCAACATCGAGCCGGAAGGCGATTTCAAGAATCAGCAGGACGTTGCGGATCGGCTGCTCGCCTGCCTGCCATCCATGTTGCTTTACTGGCATCGCTTTCATGCAGACGGCGTGCGCATAGAAACAAGAACCGACGACGACAGTATTTCGGGCCACTTCTTGCACATGCTGCACGACCAAGCGCCAAAGGAGCTGCATCGTAAAAGCCTCGACACGACCCTTATTCTTTATGCAGAGCACGAATTCAATGCATCAACGTTCGCGGCCCGCGTGATTACCGGCACGTTGTCGGATATGCACTCTGCAGTGACTGGCGCTATCGGCGCTCTGCGTGGCCCCTTGCATGGCGGCGCAAACGAGGCAGCTATGGAGCTGATCTCACGGTTCGAGACACCGGGGGAGGCCGTCGAAGGCGTGCACGGCATGCTTGAGCGCAAAGACCTCATAATGGGTTTCGGGCATCGTGTTTACACAACGTCGGATCCACGCAATTCGGTTAACAAGAGAATGTCGAAAGCCCTCGCCGACGATACCGGTAACACGACGCTGTACCCGATCTCCGAGGCGGTCGAAAAAGTCATGTGGGATGAGAAGAAGCTTTTCGCGAACACAGACTTCTTCGCTGCGAGCGTTTACCACTTCATGGGAATTCCGACGTACTTGTTTACGCCAATCTTTGTCTGCTCACGCATCACCGGTTGGGCCGCTCATATCATGGAGCAGCGCGCGGACAAAAAGCTTATTCGGCCGGCGGCTGACTACATCGGACCCGGGCTGCAAGAATGGGTCTCCATAGAGAACAGATAATTCCTGGAACGCTAATAGCTTTCCAAAGATCGCACTTAAGGAACCATCATGTCCAACCTTGATATTCGTTCGGCCAAGCGCGCCGACTGGGATAGCGTGCTCGTCGATATCGCCGACTACGTCTGTGATTACGAAGTAGCCAGTGACCTTGCTTTCGAGACCGCGCATTACTGCCTGATGGACACGCTGGCCTGCGGGTTCCAGGCGCTCGACTATCCTGCCTGCACCAAGCTTCTCGGCCCGGTGGTACCCGGTGCCACCCTGTCCGGAGGTGCGCGAGTGCCTGGCACGTCTTATGAGCTCGACCCGGTTTTGGCCGCGTTCAACATCGGCGCCATGAATCGCTGGCTCGACTTCAACGACACCTGGCTTGCGGCGGAATGGGGCCATCCATCCGACAACCTCGGCGGCATACTGGCCACGGCCGATTACCTGAGCCGCAGGGCGCGCGCAGAGGGCGAAGATCCATTGACGATGAAAGATGTCCTTACCGCTGCGATAAAAGCGCATGAAATTCAGGGCGTACTCGCGCTCGAAAACAGCTACAACCGGGTTGGCCTGGACCATGTACTTCTGGTGCGCGTTGCGTCGACTGCCGTTGTTACGCGAATGTTGGGCGGTGATCGTGAGCAGGTGCTCAATGCCGTGTCCAACGCATGGATCGATGGTTGTTCATTGCGCACCTATCGTCACGCACCGAACACGGGCTCCCGCAAGAGCTGGGCCGCCGGTGATGCAACGAGTCGCGCCGTGCGCCTTGCGCTAATCGCGATGACGGGCGAGATGGGCTATCCGTCTGCGCTCACCGCCAAGACGTGGGGCTACTATGACGTGATGTTCAAGGGCAACGAGTTCACGTTCCAGCGCCCGTATGGCAGCTATGTCATGGAGAATATCCTGTTCAAGATCTCTTTCCCGGCGGAGTTTCATTCGCAAACGGCGGTCGAGGCCGGCATGACGCTGCACGCCGAAGTAAAGGATCGCATTGACGACATAGAAAGGGTTGTCATCGAAACGCAGGAAGCGGGCGTTCGTATCATCGACAAGACCGGCCCGCTGGATAATTCGGCGGATCGCGATCACTGCATCCAGTACATGGTGGCCGTGCCGATGATCTTCGGTCGCCTGACAGCCGCCGACTACGAAGATTCCGTGGCGAGTGATCCGCGGATCGATGAACTGCGCGACAAAATGACGGTCAGAGAAAACGAGCAGTATACGAAAGACTATTTTGATCCCGAACTGCGTTACATCGGGAACGCGGTACAGGTTTTCTTTAAAGACGGCAGCAGCACGGATCGTGTCGAAGTTCACTTCCCGATCGGCCATCGCGAGCGCCGCGAAGAGGGTATCCCCGTGCTCAAGAAAAAATTCGTCGATAGCGTTTCTCCAAAGCTGGCGGCCAGGCAGTGGGCGGAACTCAACGTGCTGTGTGCAGATCGTGAAAAACTTGCGGCGACACCGGTTGATGATTTCATGGCGCTGCTCGTTGCGTGATGATTAACGATCGTAGGAGCGCGCCCCGGCGGTACGACTGTAGGAGGCCGCCCCAGCGGCCGACTTTCAAAAGCAGCCTTGCGGCTGCCGCGTTGCTTCGCGCGCTGGGGCACGCTCCTACGCATGTTCACCGAGCATACGCGGCGCGTTGGTGGGCGCTCCTGACATTCATTCTATTATTACCGTTGTTGGCGTCTGCCGAGGTTGATCGACGCACACTGCATGACGGCACCCTCGTCATGGAAGACATTCCCGAGATTCCCGACGAAGTTGTCGATGATCTGCTGCGCTACCAGAACATTCGGGCGGCGAGGTTTCGTGCCTGGACGTGGGACGGCAACGGCATTTACGTGGCTACGCGATTTGGCGATGTGGATTCGTTGCATCGCGTTGACATGCCGGGAGGTGCGCGCAAGCAGATCACCTTCTACCGCGAGCCGGTCAGAGAAGTTACGGGGCGGCCCGGCAGCGACCGGCTGTTGTTTACGCGTGATGCCGGCGGTAACGAATTCGCCCAGATATTCGAGCTGGAGCCAACGAGTGGCAAAGAGAAAATGCTGACCGACGGCGAATCCAGGAACGGCGCGATGGCCTGGGACCGCCGCGGCAGCCGCATCGCGTACCAAAGTACCTGGCGCAACGGTGCATCGAACGATGTGTGGGTCATGGACCCGGCCAATCCGTCGCGGGCCGAAATTGTGCTCGAGTCCCCGGACGGCACCTGGTGGGGCCCAACAGAGTTTTCGGCGACCGGCAGCAAGCTGCTTGTGAGCAACTACGTCAGCATTACGGATTCGCGCGTGCACGTGCTGGATCTCGATTCGGGCGAGGTGACCCTTGTTGCGGGCGGCCCTGACAATAAAAGCGCCAACGTCCCTGTTGCGTTCGATGATGATTCGGAGGGTATTTGGCTAATGACCAACCAGGGAAGTGAATTCCGTCAGCTGGGCTGGCAGCCCGCCGAACCGGGCGCGAAGCCTATGATCGTGACGGCCGACATTCCGTGGGACGTCTCTGACGCAACCATCAGCCATGATCGCAGCCGAATCGCGTTTGTAACAAACGAAGACGGTATGTCGCGCGTTTACTTGCTGGACACAAAATCGCGGGAATACAGGCATGTCGAGAGTATTCCAAAGGGCCTCGCTTTCGGCATCGAGTTCAGCCCTGACGACCGGCGGCTGGCGATGACGTTGAACCTGACGCAAACACCGAGCGACGCGTTTGTCCTCGATCTTGGTGCAACGCCACTCGAGTACGGCGCGCTAACGCGTTGGACGACAAGCGAGGTCGGCGGACTGGATACGACGGCATTTCGTACTCCGAAGCTGGTTCGATACCTGACCTTCGACAAGGTAGGAGAGCGACCGCGAAAAATACCGGCCTGGGTGTACAAGCCGGCAGGCAAGGGGCCGTTTCCGGTCATCATTTCAATCCACGGCGGGCCCGAAGGGCAGGCGCGGCCGGCGTTCAGGGCCACCTACCAGATGTGGATCGACAAGCTCGGCGTCGCGGTCATTCAGCCCAACGTGCGTGGCTCCGCCGGATACGGCAAGACGTATCTTGGCCTCGATAACGGCTTCAATCGCGAAGGCTCGGTTAAAGACATTGGCGCCCTGCTGGAGTGGATCGCAACCCAGCCCGACCTCGATACCGATCGCGTGGCCGTATACGGGGGGAGCTACGGTGGTTACATGGTGCTGGCGAGTGCCGTTCATTACAGCGACCGGCTCAAGGCGGCGGTCGAGATCGTCGGCATCAGTAATTTCGTGACGTTTCTCGAGAATACGCAGGACTATCGCCGCGATCTTCGGCGCGTCGAGTATGGTGATGAGCGTGACCCGGCGATGCGGGCACATCTCGAGAAGATCAGCCCGTTGAACAACGTCGACAAGATCGGCGTCCCGCTGTTCGTCGCGCAGGGTGAAAACGACCCGCGCGTCCCGGTCACGGAAGCCAGGCAAATGGTCGACGCGCTGCGAGCACAGGGCCACACGGTCTGGTATATGAACGCAATGAACGAAGGGCACGGCTACCGAAAAAAGGCCAACCGCGATACGTACCAGCAGGCTATGATTCTGTTCTTTGAGGAACACCTCATAGACGGCGACTAGGACCAAGGGGCACAGTAACCGTGCGCGCCCAAGATATCGAAACCGCGGTTCAGCGGCTTGATCAGACGTTTCCCGACGGAGCTACTGCGAAGTTCGTGGCGCTACTGATCGAACTCGAGAAATGGAATCGACGGGTCAACCTGACCGCCATTCGTGATCCGCACGAGATGATCTCGGCGCATATTCTCGATAGCCTGGTTGCGAGGCCGTTCCTTGAAGGGAGCACGGTACTGGACGTTGGGACGGGGCCGGGTTTTCCCGGGCTACCGCTCGCAATCGTCGAGCCGAAACGTCAATTCACGCTGCTCGACAGCAATAACAAGAAGATTATGTTCGTGCAGCACGTCGCCGGCCTTCTGGGCCTCGGCAACGTCGTGGCAGTCAAAGGCAGGGGTGAGGACTATGCACCCGGCCAGCGCTTTGATACCGTGATTGCACGGGCGTTGGCCGCATTGCCGCGTCTCGTCGAAATTGCCGGGCATCACGTACGAGAGGACGGGGTGTTTGTGGCGCTGAAAGGGCGCTACCCGGCGGACGAACTAGAACAATTGAGCAACACCCCGTGGGGCCATGTCGTAACGGAACTCAAGGTGCCGGGCCTGGAACAGGGGTCACGGCACGCAGTGCTGTTGCGAAGGGACTAACTCCCGCAACCGGATCAGGCTGATTTCATGACGCGAATTATTGCAGTGGCAAACCAGAAAGGCGGGGTGGGCAAGACCACCACCTGCGTCAACCTGGCTGCATCGCTCGCGGCGACACAGCGCCGTGTGCTGCTCGTCGACATGGATCCGCAGGGCAATGCAACCATGGGCTGCGGCATTAACAAGATGGACGTCGAAAATACAAGCTGTGATGTGCTGCTGGGTGATTCGACGGCGGCAGATACCATCGTCTCGGCACCAGAGGCTGGCTTTGCCGTGCTGCCTGGCAATGCAGACCTGACGCTTGCTGAGGTCAGCTTGCTGCAGGTAATCGGTCGCGAGATGAAACTCAAGAAAGCGCTGGCGCCGGTTGCAGGACTCTACGACTTCATTCTGGTCGACTGTCCGCCTTCAATTAACATGCTGACAATAAACGCGCTGACCGCCGCGGATGGTGTGCTGATTCCGATGCAGTGCGAGTACTATGCGCTCGAGGGCTTGAGCTCCCTGCTCAACACCATCGAGCAGGTACGGGACTCGGTCAATCCGGGCCTCGAGGTGTACGGAATACTCAGAACGATGTTCGATCCTCGCGTTAACCTGTCAAATGAAGTTTCGATGCAACTCATCGAACACTTTGACCGCAAGGTATTCCGTACCATCGTGCCGAGAAACATTCGCCTCGCCGAGGCGCCGAGCTTCGGCCGCCCGGTATTGCTGCACGATCGCTCATCGCGTGGTGCGATTGCATACCTGGCGCTTGCCGGCGAAGTACTGCGACGCGAGGATGCACGTGTGGCCCAGGCCGTATAGGAAAGACGAATGACACCGAAGAAAAGACACCTGGGCCGAGGCCTGGACGCACTGCTCAGCAAGCCGGCGTCTCGGTCGATCGAGACCGACGACGACGGGCGGGATGTCCTCAAGCAGATACCGCTTGAATTACTGCAGCGCGGTCAGTATCAGCCGCGAGTGGATATGCGGCAGGATTCCCTGGAGGACCTGGCGAGCTCTATCAAGGCGCAGGGCGTTGTGCAGCCTATCGTTGCCCGGCCCATCGCGAATACCGGCGGTACACAACGGTATGAGATCGTCGCAGGCGAGCGCCGCTGGCGCGCAGCGCAGCTGGCCGGTCTGGCGGAGATCCCGGCAGTCGTTCGTAATGTGCCGGATGAGTCGGCGATCGCGATGGCGCTCATCGAGAATATCCAACGGGAAAACCTGAATCCGCTCGAAGAGTCGCGGGCGCTCGATCGGCTTATTCGTGAATTTGACTTAACCCATGCCGAGGCGGCCACTGCCGTTGGCCGGTCGCGGGCGACCGTCAGTAACCTGCTGCGGCTGCAGGACCTCTCGGACAAAGTGAAGCCACTGCTCGAACAGCGACAGCTCGAAATGGGCCACGCTCGCGCGTTGCTCTCGATCACGGATCCGACGCAACAGTTTGATGCCGCCCGCCAGGTCGTCAAAAAGGGCTTTTCCGTTCGTGAGACGGAGAAGCTCGTCAAGCACATGCTGGCCAGCCGAGCAAGCAAGCCGGTGGCGAAGGTCGTTGCCGTCGACGCGGATATCCGCCGCCTCGAAATCGAGGTCTCCGAGAAGCTGGGCGCGAAGGTCCGGGTCGATCATTCAAAGAAAGGTGCCGGCAAGCTGATTATCAGCTACAACAATCTCGACGAGCTCGACGGCATTCTGAAACACATCCGGTAGGAGTGCGCCCCAGCGCGCGATAAGTCGGCCGCTGGAACGGGCTCTAACATAAGGTCATAAATGGGGACATTCTGCTTTATTGATGCATGACTCGACTGGCATGTAGCGCAATAAAGCAGAATGTCCCCAATATCGTATCAAGCCCTGAAAAATAGCCGAAAAACGGCGTATCCAGCCGGGTTTCGTGTTGCCATGCGAGGGGGGTGCCACTATAATGCCGACGCGATTTACAGGCCCGCCTGGAAAGACCAAAACCTTAAAGCGCCACCAGCCACGGGCCAGCCCGATGGACGTGGCGTTTTTAGTGCCGGAGGCATGCGACATCAAATCCGTGATGCTGAAGATGCTGGTGGCACAGATTGGTGTTGGGGTGGTCCTTGCCGTGGTTCTCTGGAGGATTTATGGAGGCGTGGCCGGCTACTCGGCGCTGCTGGGAAGCCTGGTCTGCGTTATCCCGAATGCCTTTCTGGCGCTGCGGTTGGTAGTACCGCGCCGGGATCCAGGGCCAGAGGGGCTGATCCGGGCGGCCTACATAGGCGAATTGGGAAAGCTGGCGCTGACTGTGCTGTTTTTCGGCCTGGTATTTACGTTGGTGAGGCCGCTTTCGGCGGCGGCGTTGTTTGCAGCATTTATCGCGACGCAGCTGGTGACCTTGTCAGGTCTCCTGATGGGGCGCGAACAGGAACTTAGAGACGAGTAACAGCAATGGCAGCTGAAGGCGGACACGGCGCACAAACGTCGAGTGAGTACATTTCCCACCATCTCCAGAACCTGCAGGTCTGCAAGTCCGAGACGGGAGAATGGGTGTGGAACCACTGCGCGGGCAATCCGGTGGCCATCAATGTCGATTCCATGTTCTGGTCGGTGCTGCTTGGCCTGGTTTTCGTTGTCCTTTTTCGCGGGGTGGCGAAGAAGTCGTCGTCGGGCAAGCCCAGCAAGTTCCAGGCTTTCGTTGAGATCATTGTCGAATTCGTCGACAGCAGCGTCAAAGACACGTTCCATGGCACAAGCCGCCTGATCGCACCCCTGGGCCTGACAATCTTCGTGTGGGTGTTCCTGATGAATTTCATGGACCTGATTCCGGTCGACTGGATTCCGATGGCCGCCGGCGCTGCCGGTGTTCCTTACATGAAGGTCGTGCCGACAACCGACGTCAACGTGACGTTTGGCATGTCGATCGCCGTATTCTTCCTGATCATTTTCTACACAATCAAGAACAAGGGCGTCAGCGGCTTCATCGGCGAGCTGACTTTGCACCCCATCGCACCGCCAACCAAAGGTCTTGGCCTGATCGCCGCACCGTTCATTATCGCGTTTAATTTCATACTCGAGAGCGTCGCGCTGTTGGCGAAGCCCGTATCGCTGTCACTTCGACTGTTTGGCAACATGTTTGCCGGCGAACTCATTTTTATCCTGATTGCGTTGCTCGGAATCTACCAGCTGCCGCTGCATTTCGGCTGGGCTGTTTTTCACATTCTGATCATAACGCTGCAGGCCTTTATTTTTATGATGCTGACCATAGTCTATTTAAGCCTGGCATCCGAAACGCATTAACTTAACTAGAACCTCCCTGGGAGAAACTGATGGAAACTGTTATTGGCATGACGGCAATCGCTGTCGCACTTTTGATTGGCCTCGGCGCACTGGGCGTCGGTATCGGTATGGGCCTTCTGGGTGGCCGTTTTCTGGAAGGCGCTGCACGTCAGCCCGAACTGGCTCCAATGCTGCAGACGAAGATGTTCATCGTCGTCGCACTGCTTGATGCTGTTGCGATGATTGGTGTCGGTATCGCACTGTTCTTCGCGTTCGCGAACCCGTTCATTGGTCAGTTGCAGACTGCGACTGGCGGCTAAAGACACCCGCTCTGTAGGCGGCTGCCCCAGCGGCCGATATCGCGCGCCGGCATTGTCCCCGAATGGGGCGGCGCGCTCCTACGGTGAATCTGTAAATGCTGTAAGGAGCATTACGTGGATATCAACATGACTCTCTTGGGCCAGACGATCGCGATGATCGTATTCGTCTGGTTCTGCATGAAATTCATTTGGCCACCGCTCATGGCTGCGCTCGAAGAGCGCCAGGTCAAAATCGAAGAAGGTCTTGCGGCGGCAGACAAGGGCCAGGAGTCGCTGGTCCGGGCGGCAGCCGAGGCCGATGAAATTGTTGCGCAGGCGCGCACGCAGGCAACCGGCATTCTCGACCAGGCACATGCTCGCGCCAACGAGATTGTTGCCGACGGCAAGTCCGACGGCGTCAAAGAGCGTGACCGCCAGCTTGCAGCCGCGAAGGCCGAGATTGAGCAGGAAGCACACCGGGCGCGCGAGGAGCTGCGTGGGCAGGTATCGGCTATTGCCATCGCGAGCGCCGAAAAAATCCTGAATCGCGAGATCGACGGCAAGGCGCATGACGACATTCTGGGCCGGTTAGCCCAAGAGCTGTAAGCGGAGACGATCGTGGCCGACAACAACACAGTAGCAAGACCGTACGCGCAGGCTATCTTCGAGATTGCCGACAGCGCCGGCGCACTTGTCGACTGGTCGGAGTCTCTGGGGATAGCGGGCCAGCTGCTTGGCGATCGTGGGCTTGTCGAATACATGGCCGATCCGGCATTCAGTGACGAGCAACGCCTCGAGTTCCTGAATGGCCTGTTCGAGACGGCAGGTAGCCGCCGGCTTGCCGGTGGTGACGAGAAAGGCACGAACTTTCTGAAGCTGCTGATTGAAAACGATCGGGTCTCCGTATTGCCGGAAATCTCAGAGCACTTTGATGCGCTGAAAGCGAAAGTCGAAAACAGCGTAGACGCGGTCGTAACGTCGGCGGTCGCGCTCAGCGAAGCGCAGCTCGACGAGGTGGCGGGATCGCTACGAAAGCGACTGGGCCGCGAAGTAAGAATCACGACAGAAATTGACGAGACGCTCATCGGCGGTGCAGTGATACGCGCCGGTGATGTTGTCATTGATGGGTCACTGCGCGCGAGGCTCGAGGGCCTGGCGACCGCACTGATCAAATAAAGAGGAAAATGTAATGGCACTCAAAGCTTCTGAAATCAGCACGCTGATTAAAGAGCGCATCGAGAACTTCGAGGCATCCACGGAAGCGCGGGATGTTGGTACCGTAATCGCGGTTACCGACGGCATCGTGCGCATCCACGGTCTGGCCGACGCACGCTATGGCGAAATGCTCGAGTTCCCGCAGAACACCTTTGGAATGGCACTGAACCTTGAGCAGGATTCGGTCGGTGCGGTTGTTCTCGGTGACTACAAGCATATTTCAGAAGGCGATACCGTCAAGACGACAGGTCGTATTCTCGAGGTGCCGATTGGAGAGGCACTGCTGGGCCGCGTTGTCGACTCACTTGGGAAACCGATTGACGGCAAGGGTCCGATCGATACCGATTTGTCGTCACCGATCGAAAAGGTCGCGCCGGGCGTTATTCAGCGTCAGTCGGTCAGCCAGCCGGTGCAGACGGGACTGAAATCGATCGACTCGATGGTGCCGATTGGCCGCGGTCAACGTGAACTGATCATCGGTGACCGCCAGACTGGCAAGACGGCCGTTGCGGTTGACACGATTATCAACCAGCGCGGCACGGGCATTAAGTGCATCTACGTCGCCATCGGCCAGAAAGCATCTTCAATCGCCGGCATTGTACGCAAGCTCGAAGAAGAGGGCGCAATGGGCCACACGATCGTCGTTGCCGCTGCCGCTGCCGAGAGTCCTGCCATGCAGTACATCGCACCGTACTCGGGCGCGTCGATGGGCGAGTACTTTCTGGACAAAGGCGAAGACGCGCTGATTATTTTTGACGACCTTACGAAGCAGGCATGGGCGTACCGCCAGGTATCGCTGTTGCTACGTCGTCCGCCGGGCCGTGAAGCGTATCCGGGTGATGTTTTCTACCTGCATTCACGCCTGCTTGAGCGCGCGTCTCGCGTAAATGCGGCACATGTCGAAGAAGTATCGGGCGGCAAGGTGAAAGGCAAAACGGGCTCTATGACGGCGCTTCCTATCATTGAGACGCAGGCAGGCGACGTGTCGGCCTTCGTTCCAACCAACGTAATCTCCATCACCGATGGCCAGATCTTCCTCGAGACGGATCTGTTTAACGCGGGCATCCGCCCGGCTATCAACGCCGGCTTATCGGTATCTCGTGTAGGTGGTGCGGCGCAGACCAAGATTATCAAGAAGCTTGGCGGCGGCGTTCGTCTTGCGCTGGCTCAGTACCGTGAGCTGGCAGCATTCGCGCAGTTTGCGTCGGATCTGGATGCCGCGACACGAGCGCAGCTTGAGCGCGGCGAGCGCGTTACCGAGCTCATGAAGCAAAAGCAGTACTCGCCGCTGTCAGTCGCCGAAATGGCGCTGTCGTTGTTCGCCGCTAACGAGGGTTATCTCGACAACGTAGAAGTCGCGAAGATTGTTGATTTCGAAGAGGCCCTGCATGACTTTGCTCGCGCGAATAACCAGGCGGACCTCGATGCGATGAACGAGTCGGGCGACTATAACGACGATATCGTCGCGATTTTGAAGGGCATCTGTGATGCCTTCGAAAAGAAAGGGGCCTATTAATTTCGCGCGCCGGGGCGCGCTCCTACAGGCGTGTCCCGCGTAATGAACAGGCGTGTCCAGCGTAATGAACAGGCGTGTCCCGCGTAATGAACAGGCGTGTCCCGCGTAATGAATTTTGTAGGAGCGCGCCCCGGCGCGCGACAACAGAAACAGGAAGAACATGGCAGGCGAAAAAGAGATACGTACGAAGATCGCTTCTGTAAAGAATATGCAGAAGATCACGAGTGCGATGGAAAAGGTCGCAGCGAGCAAGATTCGCAAAGCGCAAAGG
>Ga0255046_10000188_pt1 | contig 15027 bp, 17 predicted proteins | sample BC1_12_27_MG_FD_183632 | JGI IMG/M metagenome (GOLD analysis project Ga0255046, IMG submission 183632) | Seawater microbial communities from Strait of Georgia, British Columbia, Canada - BC1_12_27 | ecosystem: Environmental > Aquatic > Marine > Strait | place: Canada: British Columbia...
ATGTCCGTCTCCTTTATCGTTCACCCGAGCCCGTTAGGGCCCGAGTTCATATATTATAATCTAATCACATATGTTATGTTGGCGTTATTTCTGATTGCGAAGTGAGGTGTCCAGGAGTTTACACCTGTTTCCTCATAGTCGTTATCGCCCAGTGTATTGTAGTCGGCAGCAAGTAATTGACCGTCTACATAAATATCCATGTTCTTTCCTGGTTGTTGATCAGATGCAAATGGTGTGTAAGCTAAACTATATGGTAGAGTAATACTTGCTTCCGGTGCTGTTGCGCCGGTCATTGTGTATACATATTTTTGGCCGCCGCTGGCAATACCAGAAACGGTCGTCTCTAGATCCCACAATGCCATATCAAGAGCATCGATAGATGAAGTAATAGTCTCTCCATCAGTTACATAATTTTCTTCTGTATAATCTCTATCACCAATCGCAACATTTAACAAGTCCAAAGAAGCTGTGATTGTTTGATTATCAGTAAGAACTAAACCATCAGTATAATCTCTATTACCAACACCATCATTAATGTCATTAATACCAGCTTCAAGATCCGATGGATTACCATCCAATAGATAATAAGCTGTGGTATTAGTCCAAGTCGGTGCTGTTACACCGTCGCCAGCACCTGTGAATGACCACAGGTTAGAAATGTCTTCTACTAGCTCTACGTCACCTTCCCAAGAACTCACAAAGTCTGTTCTCAACCATTCCCATTCGTCCATTTCGGAAAGAATTTTTCTTTGTGGGTAAATGATTTTAATGTTAGATGGATCGCCAGCATCCCAGGTGTACGTACCGGAAACAGTATAAAAATGTAAAAATGCGTCTGTTCCGTCACCAACACCACCGCCGTCAATACCATCCCAAAGTTTACCATAAACAACTTCGCCGTTGGAACCCTCAAACTCTTGATCATTAGAAGCGTCAAGAAGATCTACTCTTACTACGCGATCTTCTCCACCTTCGTCATAATAAGTTCCGGTTGCAGAATAATAAATTGGTAAACCTCTGCGGTCTGCGCTAACTGCATATTGTGTAGATACAGTCATCAAAGTTCCACTATCAGTTGTGGATACTGCTACAGATCCTCCACCGGTTGGGTACTCAACAGGAATGATAATTGACTTAGCATCAAGAACGTTACCAGTACCATGTGATGGGCTGGAAAGTTCTTTCAAAGATCCAGATACAGTAGTACCATCTACTGCAAGGGCATAAGTTGCCAATGGATCAAACCAGTCACTGCCAAAGTCTTTAACTTGGCGCAAATGTGATCTTACAATGTTAAGGTCGTATTCTAAAGACCCAGACACTGTAGAATCAGCTGGTTCGGATACGGATCCGTTATTAATATCACCTACCAAGTCGTTAAATTGATAACTGCCAGCAATCTGCTCCAGTTGACTCAATAAACTTCTTCCAGATGCCATTCTAGCCTCCTCTATTTAAAAATCACGTCTATAATCAACTACTATATCGAACCAATGTTTAGGAATGTAATGGACCAGTTGAAACTGGTCAGAAGCTACCACAGTATAGTCCGTATCCTTAATCAACCTTTGGCCGTTTACATAAACTCTTAAGGTATTAGTTCTGAAATCAAAATCCGTAGTGAAGGTAGCTGTCGCACCATCAGCTTGGGACGTTAGATCCTCATTAAATATTTCTTTTCTGAGTTCACGTAAAACTATCATAAATTTTTACCTCATTAAAAACTGTGGGAAGCTTTCATTTCCTCTATCTTTTTCCTTAGAATTCTACATAGTGTTTCTTTATTCGGTCTCTGATTTGCTACATTTAAAGCATGTTTCAGAATTTTTAAATCTTTAATTTTAGGGACTTCCTCCCTGGCCTTCCGAACTGAAAATTCAGCGACATCTTCGTAAGTGAGTTCTTTCTTCACCTGAGCTGCTCTTCCAATATCTCTTCCTACAGGTAGGTCGATTTTTTCATCGGAAGTTGCTGTAATTTTACCAGTAATAGTTACTTTATTATCCTCTGGCTTTTCGGCCTTTGTGGAACCGTCTTCAAAATTGATGTCCCAAATAGTTTTGTCCTTTAATTTAACATCACGTAGCCAAGAAACGAATTCTTCGCCCACTTTAAGGCCGTGCTTTTCACCGTACTGTGAATACAATTCATCAAGTGAAGCACGTGCGCCAGCAAGGAAATGTCTTTTTAATGCGTAACGTGGAAGCGGTGAAATATTCTTTACATAACCTTCCATTTTTATTCCTCCTTTTCAAAAACCTTTTCCAGATCTATATGATTCGGATCTAGTCGGTCAATAATATGGTGAACTATGTTTGATAATCTATGTATTGCCAAAACCGTTAGAATCATTGAGAAAAACGGAATCAGGCCATAAAGGCAAAAAAGCAACATCGCAACCCAGAAAGACGTACAATAGGGACAATCAAGAAGATTGTTCACGAATCCAAATAATTTCTTTTCTCTTTTTTCAAATATCCACTTTCTTAATGGTTCAAATATAGTGGACTTAGTTATTATGTTCGTGGTTGCTTCAGTTGCTATAATTAGCAATATTAGATTTAGCATAATTCCTTGTCCTTTACAAAAAAAGAGGGAGAGGGGAAACCCCTCCCCCTATATACTCGATTATAGTGATCGGTCAATGACACCCATGCTAAGCATTCTTGAGTCGAGGCATGCAAATCCAAGTTCTGCCCATCCAAAGAAACCAGCTTTCTGATGTCTAAGTAGGGTTGGATCGTCAATCGCTTCGTACTCTTTACGAACTGGCATTACCAAAGTATTGTCAGTAACCAAATCAAATCCGTAAATTTGTGTTTCACCTAGAGTGGTGATTTCACCATTGGCATCGGTCACATTAGGTACGGTAGCGGTATAGCTGTTATAGCTATCGGTGTTATCCAGCAAGAACTTACCATAACCTGAAGTATCACCATTCAGATTATACATACCGGTTGCACCGAGATGCTGTACTTCAACTAACTGCACATTCCAAATACTTCCCATACCAGCTGCCTGGAAAATCTCGCGTCTAGTTACAGGATCGATGTCAGTATCAGTCCATTCGCGGATGTCAGCTGCATCTTCTGGTGAGATGTAGAGATGGGTCAAAGTGCGACCAAGTCTCTTGAAGCCAACGATCATCTTATTGATGAGTTCCTTAGACAGATAACCAGCACCTATCGAGTTTGCTCCAACTTCATAAATAGGAGCACTACGTGGTCCAAGCAGGCCCTTACCAGCAAAAGCCGAAGTTGCGGCAGGAATAATAACCTTCCATCCACATTCTTCTTCGTACTGAGCTAATTCTTGAGCTACTTTTGAAGCAGCTCGGGCTGCGATGTCCACACGTTGATCTCGCGCGTAAGTTACTTTCCAATCTGCAGATGAGTTGATGGAAAATAGTGGAACGTATACCTCTTCACCAACACCTTCGATGAAGTTCTGAGCCATGTAGCCTAATCCCGGAAGTACCCATACAGGGATCTCAAAATCCTCTGCGATTGGATACACTGCTTGTGCACCAGGGGCAAGTCTTTCAACATTAAAGAGTTGACGCATGATAGACTCTAATTCGAGCTTTTGAAGGATCGGTACAGTCAATGCTGCGGCAAACTCTTTGTAAGCTTGCATACCCTCTGGAGTATCAATAGCAGCGGTAGCGGCAAACAAGGCTTGCATTTCTTTTCTATCCATTAGTTTTTCCTCCTAGTTGGCCTAATTTTTTGTCGGCCTTTAAGGGTAATATTTTTATGCCCGATTACACGAGCAGTTTAAAACGAATTGGGTACATAGTCTGCCCTTGAATTGATGATTGTGCTTTAGCGGCAGATACGCCCTTAATCACGATGCCAGCTGCCTGATACTTGGTAGTACCAGTTCCGGCAAAAGTTTCAAACATTGGAACTAATGCATTAGCATCGACTTGAAATCCATCAGTATCGGTACCAACTGCATCATTATTGGTTAAACGACCATATCCATAAGTCGCTCCACCATATGCGACATTCAAAAGGTCACCAGCATTAACGGCTGCGCCCGTGGCGTAGCCAGCAGCTGTTCTGGAATCATAATGAGTGGTATCCCAAATACCGCCACAGTGAGCAACGCCCACTGGTACCGGCTGTGATCCACTAATATTTCCATTAGCGTCGTAAGTTGGCTGCGTAATAGCGTCAGAAGAACCGAAGTCAGTTCTCTTTACCCATCCAGCTGGATGTACCTCATGATATCCAGTTTTAACCTTCTGCATCAACAGTCCGAAGACGTGCATGGCTCCGCCAGGTGTTCCACCCTCAGTGTCAAATACTTGCACATAAGGATCAACACCAGAAACCATATACACAGCCGCACCAGCGTGTGCTAAAGCACCGCCGACACCAGATGTATCACTGGTCTGTGATGCGAGTTCGCAGAATTGATTATCTACGACTGGTTGACGTGGTATAAACATAGCTATTCCTCCTTAAAAGAATAAAACGAAATTATTCGTCTTCGATCTTCGCGATCTGCTTGGCAAGAGCCTTTCCAAGTTCCTGATACTTATCATGAAGTGTTTCCGTGTCGGCTGTTTCCATGTCGAGTGCTGCTTCTTCGCCTGCTTCTTCATCAATCTCAGCAGGTGCGACATCTACTTCGCCTTCTTCTTCAACTTCTTCAGCAATCTCTGTTTCTTCGGCTCCGCCTTCATCGGTCTCTTCTGTACCAGCAGCTTCTTTAATCTCTTCCAAGAGAGCTTCTCTCATGGATACTAATTCAGCTGCATACTCTTCGAAATCTTCTTCAGACATCTCACGGATTTTAGCCTCTTGGGCATCACGTGGTTCACCGGTACGAGCAATCTTGGCTTCTTCTAGCTTAACCATACGCTCTGCGGCTACTCTGTCTTTTTCGATCTCAGCAAGAGTGGTGTGGGCTTCTTCGAGAGAAGAGGTAAGTTCTGCCAGCTTCTGATCTTTTTCTTCGATCTCTGCTTTAAGAGTTACCAGCTCTTCTTCAATGGAAGCAATCTTACCATCTTTTTCTTCAAGATCTACATCTTTCGCCTCTAAAGATGCGGACAATTGTTCGATGGTGTCTGTAGCTTTCTTCAAAATAACCTCTACAGACTCTTGGATTTCTGCTTCCTCTTTAGCTGCTAGAATCTCTTCTACCAAAGCTTTGATCTGATCTTTATCTAGCTTTAAATCTTTATTTTCCACAGCAGAAACCTCCTTTAAAATATTTGGAGTTAAATTTATACCAACCTCTAATTGGTATTAAAAAATTGAACCTTTTCCCTAACCTCTAATCAATTGAATTACTAATCGATTAGGAACTAAATACTAAAATATCTACTTCAAGATTGGTTTCACCGGCTGTGCTTGTCAAAGTAACAGTATCACCGACGGTATCAACATCAATCCATAAACTTCCTGCAGGAGCACCTAATGCAACTGGCCAGAAGTGTAAATCTGCAATAGTCTTACCATATGCGCCGCCGCCTGGAGCGTAATGATCTGGTTTAGTCACAGTCTTGCCTGCTCCAAAGTCGCCAGCACCAATAAATTCTTCGGTTGTGCCTGAAATTGTTACAGACTCTACCCACATGAATTTGATTCTTTGACCATTGCCTAAATTTTTGTACAGCGCCGCTTCGTCGCGACCTGCGTTACAGCGTACCACTTTTGGTACGTGTTTTCCTGGATTATAACTATCTCTTCCATAAGTAGACATAGGACTTTTCCTCCTTAAATTTCAGTCTGGCCCGTAAGGGCAGATGTCTTATTTTTTCTTCGTTTTTCTTGGCTTAATATGCTTCTTAGCAAGTTTCTGTGCTTTCGCACATGCGGTTTTCCGCATCTGACTTGTTTTAGCTTTACCAAGAGTCGAAGTAATCTGATTACATCTTGACAGTGCATTTCTCAAATGGGGTACATCTATTTTTCCAGTATCATCCTTATATGGGAGGTGTCTGGCTCTTTTATCCATACCTTCTTTGTAGCCTGGCTCGATGTAAATAAATGCGCTATCTGGTAGACTGTTGATGTAAGCTCTAGTCCACTTTGCTGCTTCTTCTATTTCCATCTCGTCGAATAAGTTAAGTAATTCTAAGCGCGATTTTTCTGTTTCTTGTACTTTATAGGCTGTGTTGATAGCGACTTGTAGTTTGTTTATAACATTTTTAAATTCGCTCATGTCACCCTCTTAGCACTTTTTCTTAGATTTTTTCGCTTTCTTTTTACTTTTCTTCTTCTTCTTCGATGGTATGTGATGTGTGCATTTTTCGATAGCGGCTTTAAGCTCGCTCTTCAGTGATTCCAAAAGCTCTTCTCTTTCTTGTTGTTCTGTAGTAGCAACACGTTCTGCTAAAATACGTTCAACAGCACCACCTAATCCTTCCAAATAAGCTATATGATACAAACAGTCTAGATCAGATTGTTCTCTATACGTAGATGTACACAATACACCATAAAGTGAACACCAGTTATCGCTGCCACCCTCGCCTGCATCTTCCGCGAACTTCTGATAAAAGATACACTGTCCAGTAGATTCTTGTTGCGTGTCTCCACCGGGTCCAGTTAAACTGTTATCTGGGGATGGTTGAGCAATCCAATCACCTGCATCTTCCTTATCTTTAGTCTCTTCGTCAACGGAGACCGCCACCTCGTCGGCTTCTTTAGCTACTTCATTGATGTTTTTAAGCTCTATGGCTTCGTTATCATCGTCTGTTTTTAGCGCCGCGGTGTCAAGAAAAATTGATGCTGGGTTGGCTGGATTTTTAACAATCCCACATCCTGCAAACAGAATGTCTCTGAGAACGCGAGTGACAGGACCATTAGCTAACTCTGTATCCCCGGACTTTAGAACAGCGTCTTTGCCTACAGAACCATCTGTAAGACCTAAAGCTTCCGCTTCTTTCCGTGGAATTAAAATGTCGCCGATTTTTACATCATAATCTTTAAAGTACGCTTCCATACTAAGGCTCCAATCGCCGTTTTTCACTTCTTCAGCTTCTTCTGGAAATCTGCCTTTATATATAATACCTGCGATCAAAACATCTAGATCCATTTTATTTAAGTCGGCTAATTCAAGTTCAGCTGCCTCAGTAGCACTTACGGCGTTGCCTTCTTTGTCTATAAAAACTCTGTCATAAATGTGTCCTATAACTTCCTGCTCTTCGTGCTCTTTATCAACCGCTTTGTTTATAATTGTACCCTCGGCTTTGATAAGCTCGCTCGGCAAAAAGAATGCATGATTCAAATTCTCACCTGAACTTACCATAATACCTGAAAAATACAAAAGATCGGGTTGCCTATCTTCAGGAAGATCTAGTACAGCCGCGACAGCCTTTCTTCTAGACTTTGAAGTTCTTTCTACCTTAATAGGAAGAGTGATCTCTATCTTATTATCTTTATTCAGTTCTGTCATCAGCTTCTCCTGTTTCTTTTTCGTTCAGCATTGCTGCCAATATTTTGTGTGTGTACTCATCTAAATTGTTTAAGAAAGAATCAAGCATAACTGCTTTCGCCTTTCTAGTAACTGCTCTAGGTTTTTTGGGTTTTGGATTAGTGCTTGGTTGTTTCTTTTTAGCAGGTTGCCCTTTTGGTCTGCCACCTGAAGGCGTACCTTGCGGTGCTCGCTGTGTATCTTGAATACCCGCACCTTTGTTTTGTTGCCAAGGCGAACCTATAATACCTAAAGTACCGTCCATTACACTGTCAAATTCGTTTGTCATGTTTTCAAGTTCAACGTCGTAGTTAAAACCAAGTCGCTCTAACGCTGTTTGGTAACTCAACATTCTTCTATCTACCAATTGACTTACGATTGTCATGTACAAGATGATGTCTCTAAGGACTGTGTCATCCCAACGTACCTTTGGGTATTGGTCGAAGCCCATAGCTTCTGCAATCTGTCTGTATTCTCTATAAATCCATCTGGTGACCAGACGTCTTGCGTATTCGACTTCTTCTATAACAGTTTTTACTATAAGTCCAGCAGAGGCCTGATTTAAATTAACAGTTCCGTCAATCAGTGCTCTGGTTAATGCCAAACCGGCTGTGATATCTTCATTTACTTGCATGTACTTTTCTTGTCCTAAAATGTCACCAATTTCAGGAGATACAATCTTTTCGATCTTAAGAGTGTGATTCCAAACAACATCAACAGATTTACTTGGCGTATTAAAGATCTGTGCGACCCTATCAAGTTCTTCTTGATTCGTTACTGGAAACTCGTCACTACCAATTGTAATCTTTAAAATGTAATTTGTAATACCATCTAATGTACTAAGATCCGCTTCTCTTAATTTAGTTCTGTAATCCAACGATTCAAACACTCTTGTGCCTCTTGGACGTGGATAACGTTCATAAGGTTGTTTACGCCAGTCAATTTCACCAACAAGAAGGGAATCTAAAACTATATTACCACCGGCTTTTACTTGAGCCTTAAATGGTGCTGGTAATTGTTTGATTATTTCCTTTTCTTCTAGTGTAAGTTCTTTGGTTGGCTTGTTGAGCATTTTCTTTAGCTCATCGGAAGGTTTAAGAGCGGTCTTTGTGTTATCAAAAAGCAGGCTGCCTTCGATCTCAACCAAAAGTGGATTAAGTACTGTATACCGCAATGGAATGTCTGTTTTCTTAAATCGAACTTTCCGTGCAGCTTTTACCTTTTTTGGTTTCTTCCCCGGAATAGGGGAGATATGACTCACTCTTGGTTCGTATTTCCCTAATGTTTTGTAAGTTCTTACAAATCCTGACCTGAACAGCTCTAAAAATACCCAATCTAAAACTTCTTCGAAATTAACATCTATTGCCCAACTATCGTAAAAGTTCTTAATGGTTGGATCGCCGATATCGTTTTCGTAACCTTTCATACTAAAGTTAGCAAAGATGTCAATAGCGCTGCCATAAATGTCGGCATCAAAATAAAGCTCCATTGAACGTTGGTACGATTCTTTTGGATCACTCTGAGATGGCTTCTTGGCTTTCTCTAAAAGATCAAGCACATCTCTAGTAACAGGGCTACGCCTAATTACAGCTGCTTGTTCCAAAGACGCTAACTGTTCCTTCGCTGGTGTTAGATAAAGCGAAGCTTTACCATCCGCATGAAGGTCGATCTTGTGAAGTCCGATGTCTGGATATTTTTCTTTTAAATCAGCTGTTATATTCTCTAAATCTTTGATATCCATAAACCTTCTCCTTTTAAAATAGGGGTGTTTCACTATTAAGTAAACTTGTCAACCACTTACAATTAACTTTGTGTAATTACTTAATATATTCTTGTCTGCTTCCTGGGCTATTAATTTCGAAATGAATGTCAAATTCTAAGAGTGCCGCGTCGGCATCATAGTTGTCTAAACTACCGTGATCGGCCCATCTAAACAACCGACACATTAACATACTGGAAAGTGTCTTACCTGTACCAGATATTGTTGGAAATGATGCTATCTGATGGTGGTACGGAATACCAGAAGCTAGAGTTGAAACACTAATAACTGTTGTATTTGTTGGGAATGTATCATTTATATTTGACCATGCATATTCCAATCCCCATAACACATCGTCTGTTCCAGATGTGGTTGGTGACCAATGTATATGTGGATGAATTGTTGTCCCTTCTTTCCATGCGTGTGATAGTTGAACAGAAAAATGTACCTCTTCGTTACTGTCTGGATCAAAATGATATGCATAAACACCGTAACTGCCAGCATCGTTATCTTTGAATTTCTCCAAACTAGGATCACGTAAACCAAGAAGTTCCGCTTGTAATCCTGGAACTCTTAAATCATCCCAGAAAGTATCTTCATACCAAACATCACCGGCAAAATAGGTATCGCCGTTAATTCTTAACAAATCATTATCAAACTCGCCATAAATTAATGGTGTTGCTGTGTCTGAAACAGCAATATAAAGTACATTGTCGACAGCGCCGACATTATATCCGGCACGATTACCTATAAAAATACTATTAGTGCCAGTATTGTTTCGGCCTGCATTAGAGCCTAGAAAAACATTACCAGTACCAGTGTTGTATCTACCAGCTTGATTACCAATACACACATTATAGGAAGTCGATGTCATTTGGTGGCCTGCTAAACCACCAATACATACATTATCAGACCCATTGGTTAAACTTAATCCAGCCTGACCTCCTATACAAACATTATAATTACCGCTTTGGAGGCTGTAACCAGCTCTATAACCAAGAAAAACTCCATAATCGCCAGCTGTAGAGCCATTGTCAGCATAAGCTGCCTCTTTACCTAGTACGACATTGTAATCACCATCACAATAATATCCTGCTTGATATCCTAAAATAACGTTGTCGACACCACCAGGGTCACCGACGTGTGCATCTGTACCTAAAACAACACTCTGGCCGGTATCTATGTGTGTTTGTATAGAAATTTTAGAACCGTCGTAAGATAGTTGTAATCCGCCAAGATAGATACTACTTCCTGCTGTATGTAAATCATTACAATAAATGGCGCCAGTACCTGAAATGGTGTTTTGGTCAAATATAAAATCACCATTAATTGTAACTGCGTCTTGATTGAGAACTAGAAGATCGGCCATACCAGAAACACCAATAGTTCCACTCGTAGATGAGAATTCTATTGATGGGTTGGAACCACCAACGTCGATAGGAGTATTAACTCCCAATACAGAACCTGTGTCTGTTAGTTCAATATAGTCACCAATATAAATAGTGGAACCGGCTGTATGTAAATCATCACAATAAATGTCGCCAGTGCCTGAAATTACTGTACCAAATGTAATCGACCCACTGGTTTCAATATCGGTCACAGACAATGACGCTGTTGTTGATATTGTTATAATCCCAGGTGTTGGCACATCTGAATAAACTATCGAGATGTTGTCTCCTTCTGTGAGAGCGGCTGCCATAATGTCTTCAATAATCTCCCTGGCTTCAACACCACTTATAGTTGTACCGCCACCCACACTCAGATCTAAAATCTGGTGTTGTAAAAATAAAGTTCTAGTGTCTAAAGACATCTTTGGTTGCCTCCTTCTATTTATGTTATATTCTTCCCCAAGGCCAAATTGTAGTAGTATGGTCTATACCGGAGTTTGTTACATCACTATAATAAAAAATCTGCCTATAGGCTTTTTCTTCATATGTTCCGGTATTATAAATCTCATCAATGTGCAATACAACGTCGTCAGAATTATAGTAAATGATCTGCTTCACGTTTGCTGTTGAATGTACCATTCCAGGTTGTCTTCCTATTCGGCCGGTGCTTACATCTACAATACCATCATTTGTTGTCATCTTTAATCTCCTTTAGCCTAGTTCTTCTGGTCTATAATCAGCATACACATCTTTTGCTAACACCATGTATCCACTGACTGTTGTTGAAACCACGTATGCATATGCAAGAATTTCTTCTTGTGTATATTGTTCTTCCCTTTCTGTACCACTTATTGTAAGCTCGGTGTTTGCTGCCTTTCTACCAGGTCCTGGAATAGGGACACGATAATAATCTAAAAGATCACAAGTTACATAAACACAAATCTCCCAACCTGTTGCTGTAGACTTCTGATATGTACTATATTCGTTTAGAAAGCAATATTCACAGTCTTCATATAACTGTCGTCCCATAATTTACTCCGTTAGCCTGCTATAAATTTTTCAATCATCATAAGCTCAGCAGTTTTTATTTCTACATTTTCTCCAAACTCATCAATATTCATAGGCTCGCAGCCTAAATCGATTTCCGCAGTAAGAAGCTCTGATAAATCATTTTGAAAATCTTGGAGCTTTTCTTTTCCTACTACAACGCTGTCATCTTCCTGAACTTCGCCATATTGCTGAACTAGCTTTTGTCGCTGTTCCTCAAAGAGTTGAAGTTCCTCGTTGAGCACTTTGATTATTCGGCTTAGTCTATAAGCTGTTTTGATACTAATCTCTTTGTCTACTAACTTTTCTAAAACCTGTTTCCCATTTAATACTTCTGAAATTGTAATTTTCATTTTCCTTTTCCTCCTATTTATTAGGTAATAGAAATGGTCTACCTGTTGTAGGTGAGACAATCTCCGGTACCATGTTTCTCGGCGTTACTACGCCACCATGAAACAGAATTGGTTTTTCTTCCTCTTCGTTTTCGGCCACTACCTTATTTATACCCCAGCCTGCGAGTATGAAGGCGGAATATAAATCTTTCCTACCACCTTTAGTCGGTGTGTCAAAATGAAGTGTTGTTCCACCTGGGTTCTGTGTCATTACAATACTAAGTGTTTGCGACTTCAGTTTTCTCGCATTTTCATAAGATTCAGCAAAATGGTCGCTTATCGCACTAAGTGGTACTTCTGGAAATAAATAATTCTTTCTTTCAAGTAAAGCCTTTGTTCCAAAATTAGCTTCTTGGATCCAAGTCGGAGCCGGTGTGCAAAGCTCAAGAATTCTACGGCCAGCTTTTGGATCATGTTCTTTATCGTTTAGATCCAGTATAGGCTCATTATTCTCAAGACCTAAAGCAAGGATGTCTTTTAGCGGCTCGCCGCCGCCAAATCTATCCATAAAGATACGTATTACATTAAACTTATCACATAATTTATGAATAAATAATGCTTGCTCTGGAAAAGGCATCTTTTCTTTTTCTACTACATGAACTATTCTATTAGGGCTTCCAAATTCAACAACCACTACAGCGAAACAGTCTTGCTTCTTAGCAGTATCCACGCCAAGAATATATTGTCTGCCAGGCTCACCTTTTAATTGTATTGTGTGGCCCGATCTACTACATGCCTCTAAAAGCGAGGCCTTAAATAACCCATCGCTATCTGACACCATTTTAGCTTCATACTCTGTCTGAAACTCGGCAATAGACATCGAAGCTTTTGCTTCCTCAATGTTATCCATGTCAAGAAAGCCTTTTGGCATATCCCAATAAGGAATCTGGTGGACACAATACTTTTCGTCGCCTTCGTCCATCTTCTTCCAGTAGGCTTTCATTCTTGTCCACATATGGTTGAACTTATAATACCCAGAAGATGCCATCAATATTTTGTTAACCGACGAATCATCAATGACGTCCTCAGCAGTTAAGATGCCTTTACGGACTAACTCTTCCTGTCGACGAATCTTTTCAACGTTTTCCATTGGGTCCCGCGTGGTAGCAGCCATTGGTTTAATAACTGTGTTAAAAATAATTTCAGGAATCTGGGCAAACTCGTCCGCGCAAATAGTAAAAAAACGAGAACCACGAATCTTACTACCATCTGTACCGAGCGGGAGTGCCTCTATATGGCTGCCAGGAGCCTCTGTGCCTTTAAATCTTACGTAACAGGTATCTGACCCTCTGGTTGGTCTTTTCTCCGTACAGTCGCGAAAAATGGACGATCTCTGGTACAACCGTTCAACCTCTCCAAAGATGTTTTTTGCCTGACGAAAAACAGGGCCAATCAAACCAACACGGTAGGACGGATAAAGCATACAACTAAGCACAGCTATAACTGATAAAAGGAAAGTCTTCCCACAACCACGGCCAGCCACGAAGATACTGAAGTTCTTAAACCAAAGATCACGTAGAACAATACGTTGAACAGGCGCAAGCTTGACACCAAGAAGATCATAAGCAGCCGTAATCGGATCATTCCTATAATATTCTACCAATTCCATACCTTCAAGTATTAAAGATTCTCGAATCTCTACCGCCAAAATGTCACCTACCTTATCTCATCTAAGTTTTCTGCATCAGGATCATTTCTATTTCCAGAATCGGTGCGTTCTTCTAAAAACTGCTCTTCTTCACGTAACATGGCTCTGGTTTTTTCTTCTAAAGCTTCTTTCCTTTTTTTCTCATACATTACAACGAGATCTACCATAGATAAACCATCTCTACCAAAGTTCTTTACACGGTCTTTTCTACGTGCAGCTAAACTGTCTTTTAATTTTTCTGTATTTTTTCTTAGTCTTTCTATAGTTTGTGATGCATCTATTAGTTTGGAGGGAGTTTCTTTACCATATGTGAGGAGTCTTACTTCTTGAACTCTGTTCATAGCAAGCGAAATAATGTCATCTATGTCTAGTGCTGATAATTCTTCTTCTTCAAAGTCTTTGAGATACGTTTCTAAAAGTTCTTTAAATACAATCACCTCTTCGTCTTCGAAAACACTATCTAAAGGAATTGAGTTTAATATTCTATCTAATAAAGCTTGCTGTTTCTTGTCTTTTTGATATAATTCTTCTTGTGGTTCTTCTACACTTTTCTTCTCTTTAAAACGCAATTGTCCCAATGCGGTCGCTTTTTCCTTCTTTGTTCGATCGCGATATTGGGGTAAATTTTGTAAAGATTTTTTGTTTAACTTTCGACCGTCGCGGCCTCTACGCTTCTCGTAGTTCTCTGGAATCTTGGCTTTCTTCCAGTCTTTTTCCAGTAATTCCTCATACTTTTCCTTTCCAAGTTTAGAGCGCGCATTTTTAGTGACGACCTTGTCCTTGTTTTTGGACATACCACCTCCAGAAAATAATAGCAGAGTCGTTCTGACTCTACTTACATCTCTACTGTTAAATAAAGGGGATCTCTATATATATAGGCGGGTGTCAACTAAAACTTAAAATTCGAGTCTTGGTTGATTTTTTAGGTATTCAGCACGTTCTCTTAATTTCTCTAAAGCTTTCTGATATTTCTTGTGTGCGGCCTGAAAAGTAAATGGAAATTCTTCTTCCATATCTCTGAATGTTTTGTCTTCATAGAAACGTAAAGTGATAAGTTTTTGCTCTTCTTCATTTAAACAACTTAGTAAATCATTAATATAAGTTTTTAATTCTGCTTTTGGTATATCAAAGTTCCAAATAAAAACCTCTTCCAAATCTTCTGCACTTACAAAATCTAAATATATACTGTGAACTCGTCTACCTTTCCTCATTATACAGTTGGTTTTTATAAATCCTGTTTCGTATGACATTAGAAAACCTCGCTTGCGGCCCATAGTTCCGTACGTAAATCTTCTAGCTTAAGTTTAACTTCAACATGCGTTCCAAAAATCTTTAGTTCGACGGAAACCTTATTACCAGAAA
>Ga0255046_10000189_pt1 | contig 15005 bp, 11 predicted proteins | sample BC1_12_27_MG_FD_183632 | JGI IMG/M metagenome (GOLD analysis project Ga0255046, IMG submission 183632) | Seawater microbial communities from Strait of Georgia, British Columbia, Canada - BC1_12_27 | ecosystem: Environmental > Aquatic > Marine > Strait | place: Canada: British Columbia...
ATTTCGAGCGCCTGCCCGAGGCTGTTCGAAAGGGATTCAACCGTGAACGCTGGTACTGGCGCTACGACACGCCGGAGAAATACCAGCATAGCGTGAAGGGTTATTTCCGCATGCTTGCCGGCATCGATCTCGAGATCGCGAAGATCCGAAACAAGCTGGCTGAGACAGGTCTTGATGACGACACCGTCATCATATTCATGGGCGACAACGGTTACTTTATGGGGGAAAGGCAGCTAGCCGGAAAATGGCTGATGTACGACAGATCAATTCGTGTGCCACTGATGATCTACGATCCCAGGGTTAAGGAGCATCGGGATATTGCGGATATGGCGTTGAACATCGACGTCACGGCAACGATTTTGGATTTGGCTGGCATTGAGATACCTTCCGGCTATCACGGCAGGAGCCTCGTGCCGATTGTCAACGGCGATACCGAAACGCTGTCGCGTGATGCTGTCTTAATCGAACACCTTTGGGACTTTGAAAACATCCCGCCTAGCGAAGGTGTTCGAACGAACGATTGGAAATATCTCAGATACGTTGATGATCCGTCGATCGAAGAAATGTATGACCTGCGCGCTGACCCGGAAGAGACGAACAACCTCGCCGGTGACTCCACGCACCAGGGAACATTGATGAACCTGCGTGCCAAATTCAATGAGTTGGCCGGGCGCTACGAACGGTCTTCGGCAGAGTGAAAGACAGTCAAAAGAACTGAAAAATGGCTCACCATGGTATTGCTCTGCCTGTCCGGCAGCATTATCTATTGGTTGCCGTTCTTAGCGGAAATCTATTACGTCCCAATGCAGGACGCATTCGGATTCTCCAAGACACAACTTGGGCTTCTTCTGAGTGCTTACGGAACCGCCTCCCTCATAACCTATTTTCCCGGGGGATGGCTCGCCGATCGAGTTTCACCGCGAAAACTGATGTCGACCGCTTTGGTGATTACCGCCGCCGGGGGATTCGTTTTTGCAACCTATCCGTCATTCGAGATCTGTCTTTTTCTACATGGTCTATGGGGAATTGCGACAGGGTGCATTTTTTGGTCCGCGATGATCAAAGCAACACGCAATTGGGCTTCTGAAAATGAGCAGGGCCGCGGATTTGGCATACTCGAGGGAGGCAGGAATTCCACTGACATGGTGACCGCAACAGCAGCGCTGGCTGTCTTTGCCTACCGTGGCGGGAGCGATGCGGCGCTTGCCGAACAAATTTTCTTTTTCGCCTTTGCAGCACTCCTATTGGGGATTTTCGTCTGGTTTTTTATGGAAGACGATACGGCGAAGTCGCAAGGCGGCCGGGTGGATCGAACTACTGTCTCCCTGTCGGATATCGGCAAGGTGCTGAAACTGCCAATCGTCTGGTTGCTGGCGATTATCATCCTCGCGGCCTATAGCGGCTATTGGGGGGCAGTCTACTTCACTCCCTACGCGACGGAAACGTTTGCGCTCGGCTCGGTACTCGGCGGTGCAGTCGGCACGGCCAAGCTTTGGATTGCAGCGTTGGCGGCCGTAGTCGCTGGATTTATTGCGGACAGAATTGGTCCAGCGAAAGCCGTTCTTGGGGCTTTCATACTGATGACGTCCGGATTTCTTATTTTCGCGTTGTTGCCGGGAAGGCCGGACCTCCTGCCACTTTTGTTGATAAATGTTGCCGTTATCTCCAGCACCGTTTATGCCTTGCGCGGAATCTATTTCTCCCTGTTGGAACAAGGTGGCGTTCCCATCGCGGTTACCGGCACGGCTACCGGATTCATTTCCATAATCGGATTCACGCCGGACATATTCATACCCACGTTGGCTGGGGTAATTCTGGATGCCAATCCTGGCGCACGAGGCTATCAACTCTTTTTTCTCCTTATAGCCGCGCTGAGTTTGACCGGGCTGATTGCCGCATTTGCCGTTTATCGGAAAGTTCAATGTGAAGATCCGGCATCGAGCAAATGAAACTCTCGATCGCAGTGTGCTTCGCTGTTCTTTGTGCGAGCGCCTGCGGCGGTCCGGATTCCGACCAGCCCGTCAATTTCCTGCTCATCACAGCGGATGACCTGGAATGGTCGACCGTAGGTGTCTACGGTTCCCAGGTAGACGACATCACGCCGAACATCGACCAGCTTGCATCCGAAGGCTTGCGGTTCGGGAACGCTCACGTCAACGTCGCGATCTGCCAGCCCAGTCGGCAATCTATGATGACTGGTCGATTCCCGCACAATATCGGTGCACCGGGATTTCAGCCCATTTCTGATGATGTTCCGCTGCTACAGGAGAGCCTGAAAAGCGCCGGTTATCTCAATGGCAGTATCGGCAAGACGCGGCACCTGCAACCGGTCGAACGATTTAATTGGGACTTGGGGCCGGACGCTGAAGACCCGGGAGAAGGCATCTGGATGCACCATCTTGGCAACGGCCGGGATATCGAGCTGTACAAGAGTTACATGACCGAGTTTCTGCAGCTCGCCAAGGAAAATGACCGGCCGTTCTGGTTAATGCTGAATACGCACGACCCCCACAAACCGTTTTACGGAGACGGCGGCGACGAGTTCGACTATCCAGTCAGTCGCGTGTACTCGCCCGAGGAAATCGAAGTCCCTGGGTTCCTGCCAGACCTGCCGGATGTTCGCGAGGAACTTGCCAGGTACTACACGAGTGTCCGCCGAGCGGACGATATTGTCGGTGCAATTCTTCAAATACTCGAAGACGAGGGTTTCCTCGAGAACACATTGGTGATGTTCATCAGTGATAACGGCAGTTCGTTTCCTTTTTCCAAAGCCAATGCGTATTTAAACAGCACCAAAACGCCGTGGATCATTCGCTGGCCGGGTAATGTGGAACCGGGGATGGTCGACACGGCCCATTTCATTTCGGGCATCGACTACATGCCCACCGTATTGGAAGTAGCAGGCCTCGCTCCGGTACCAAACCTGGATGGGGCGTCGTTCCTGCCTTTACTTGAAGGCCGCAAGCAAGCCTGGCGCACGTCGGTCTTCACCGAGATCAATACGCCCTTCAGCGGCATCTCCTTGCATATGCGGGCTATCCAGAACGAGGACTTCGGCTATATCTACAATCCCTTCTTTGGCAATGAGATAGTCGATATTGAGGGCAATGACGGCCCGAGCTGGGATGCAATGGTCGAAGCCGGCAAGTCCGATCCCGCGATCCAGACGCGTGTGGAACTGTTTTCCAACCGAGTGCCCGAAGAGCTATACCACTACAAGACTGATCCAGACGCTCTCAATAATCTGATCGATGATCCAGCCTACGCAGAAGTCCTGGCCACGTTGCGCCAGGAACTCGCCAACGAGATGCTCAGGACGGACGATTTCATGCTGGACAAATTCGAACGTGAGTTTCGAATCAAGGGCACGTCGAACAACTAATTAATCCTGGCGCTGATAATCCGCACCGGTTCCTTCAGGATCTGCCCGCCGGTGTAGCCTTCTTCCTGTATAAAGCGGTCGGCTGGCACGCTGTGGATCTTTCGCACTACGTCCATTCCGCTCACCACCTGGCCAAAAGTGGCAAAACCCTGCATATCAGGGTTACGGATGCCGCCGTAGTCGAGGCCCGGTTGATCGCCGAGGACGATAACGAAGTAAGCAGCAGAGCCGGTGCCGGGTTCGTCGCGTGCCAATGAAAGCGTACCGTCAGTGTGCTTGATGCCAGTCATCTCGGTAGTTTCATGGGCGATGTAGGGGAGCCCTTTTTCGTAATCGATCAGTCCGCCCTGAATAACATCAATTCTTGGTGAGCCATTGTCGTTTTCATTCGCACGAACGATGCGGTAAAAACCCTCGCCCTCATACAGGCCTTGCTCGACATAAGTCAGGAAGTCATTACCGGACAGCGGGGCTTTGTCGATCATCACTTCGATGACGATGTCGCCCATCTCGGTCTCGAGCGTGACTTGTGGATTGCCCAGGTTCCGCACCGACCTGTTGTACCCAGTGCAGCATGTGGTCGTACCGGATTGAGTATCATCCTGTGCACAGCTCATCAACAGTGAACTGAGTCCGAGTAGTAGCGCCAGCTTCTTCATTATTCGACTACGCCTTAGTTGAATTGTTCTTCGGCCTGCTTTTCTTTTTGAATAATCCAATAGGTTGCCGAAACAAAGTAGATCAGCGTCGGCACAATCAACCAGGTCCTGAACCAATCCAGATCGCTACCAAGATAGACCCGAACAGACATCACAGCGCAGACGGCGAGTGAGAGGTACGCGGTCAGCCGAGGAATGAGCAAGCCCGTATTGCTACTCTTTGTTGGTACCTCTGCCGTGCTGTCAGTCTCAAGGAATTCTCTTTCATCCGCCTGGCGTTGTTTTTCGGCGCTCTCAGTTTCGCTCGACTCCGCATACACATCTCTGGCCCCCATCAGACTGGCCAGGCCGATGTACACCAGCGTGGCGAAGATCCAAACGGGTGTGAGTAGGAAGAACAGATGAATCGAAGCGACTTGTTCCAGGTAGAACGCGAGGGCCAGGGATGCGACCCAGGTGATGACGGCCGCGAAGTTGGTCATGTTCTTGCGGTAATGTGACCAATAACGTGTGAACCCGATCCTCGGGAATATCCAGTGCTCGGTCACGATGACCGCCCCAACGGGTGCCAGCATCAATCCCATGATGCCGACGAATCCCAACAGTTTCGTGAACACGAACGGAAAGCAGGCAATGATCGTGGTTGCGACGCCTGCGATCACTGTCACCTGGGTTCTGCTCCAGTTGTGATTGAGAGAATGAAAGGCAAGGCCTGCTCGATAGATCGTTGGATTGGATGTGGTCCATCCGGCAATGATCACCGCGATGATTCCGGCGAAACCCAGCGACTGGAATGCCACTTCGCCGGCGTCGAGTTCTGTTATCGAACTCTTCAGTAACAGCGCCACGCCGGCGCCCATGATTCCGGCACAGATCCAGGCAATGTAGTGACCGATGAACATCCCAAAGGCCGAGAAGTAGCCGTAGCTGGACTTGCGCGCGAAGCGCAGCAAGGTCAAATCACCCAAACTACCGTGCATGGCCAGGTTGCAGATCCAGGCAAAAGCCGCGACGTGCCAGAAACCGATCTCTGATCCGCTATCGACCCAGATGTGAGCATCTGCTACGACGATGAATTCGGCAAGACTGGTGATGCCAGACACGCTGTCGGTCGCTTTCGTCAATACGGGCAGTGTAGCCAGTGCGCCGGCAATGAACATCAGGATCATCCAGGGCGCACAGATCTGGGCAAAGTGCGCAACCTTCCTGAATCCTCTCGCAGCCACATAAACCACGACGGCGCCGACAGCCACGGCCACCAAAACAAAGCTGATATCAGTTGGGTACCAGTTCACCTGGGGAGGAATTCCGAACAATACACGCACCGCCGATGCGGACACGGTAATCATCGCGCCCGCCAATATGGCGAACAAGATCCCATTTATGACGCTGTACAGCTTTATGGTGCCCGGGCCGGCAATCTTTTCGAGATAGGCATACAGGGTAAGACGGGTATCAGTGGCAATAGGCGCGGTGACCAGGCCCCAGGTCAAGACAGCCAAAAGGTTGCCGATCAAGAGGCCGTACAGAATGTCGTGCGTACTCACGCCCCAGGCAACAAACAATGCACCGATGACAAATTCGGTGCCGGCAACATGTTCGCCCGCGTAGCTGGCGGCAAATTGACGTGCCTGCTGCAGTTGCTCGGGTGCTACAGGTTCTGTCTCAAATTCCGATGCTACGGCCATTTCGTGATCCCCTTATCATTCCGGTCATAATAGCTCAAATTCTATCAAAGCTCGCCGAGAACAGTTTTTATCACTCCATTGCCACTACTTCGTTGCATATTTGAGTATTAATGATTAGATTTGGGAGTTAATTGGTCATTCCAAGACGCGATAAGGGCCTTCTTCTACTATGCTCGAAAAGCAGCGGCAACAGCTCATTCTCGATATTCTGGCGGAACAGCAGTTTGCTAGCGTACGCGCTCTCTCATCCCAACTGGATGCATCAGAGGCGACTATCCGCAGGGACATCACCAAGATGGCCGCAAATGGCCAGCTCAACAAGATTCGTGGCGGCGCGGAGGTGATCGGAGATACGACGGGGCAGACCAAGCGTGGTAGCGTGAAAGGCTCGTTTTTTCTTGCGCACAAAGAAATTCACGCGAGCAACAAGCGGCGGATTGCCGAACGAGCGGTTGAGCTCATCGAAGACGACGAAGCCATCATCATTAACGGCGGTACCAGCACTTACATGATGGGTGAGTTCCTGGTGGACCGGAATCTGAGTATTCTCACTAACTCGTTTGTCCTGGCACAGTTCCTGACGGACAACGGTACCAACCAGGTGACCGTTCCCGGCGGTGAAATCTATCGCAAGCAGGGGATTATTCTCAGCGCTTTTGAGAATGACACTATTCAGCATTACCACGGCAGCAAGATGTTCACGGGTACTCCCGGCATATCTGAGCAAGGGGTTACCGAGTCCGATCCCTTATTAATTCGAGCAGAACATAAACTCAAGAAACAGTCAGAAAAAATGATCGTATTGGCCGATAGCTCGAAGCTGGGCAAGCGCAGTAATTTTATCTTCACGCCGCTGTCCGAAGTGGATGTGCTGATAACTGACAGCGATGCCGATCCCGATATTGTCCGCCAGTTCGAGGCGCAGGGCGTCGAGGTTATAACGGTTGCCGCTGTCGTCGATGAGCAGGAAGCCTCTGACTGAACGTACTGTCCCTCGGCGCCAAGCGCTATCCAGATCGGCGTTTGCCGTCTTTTCCTGGGCGCAACGGACTGAAAATGATGGAAAATGACGACTTTTTACGTATACTGCAGTTTGTTGAGTAAATAGCGTCTGGGTAGTTCCCGCGCCAAAGGGAAACATGAGCCCAAAGATAATAATAAAGCTCGAAAACAAATGGGATGACGGTGCCGCGAAGTCGATGAGCGAGCCCGAACTCCTGGAGTATCGCTCCAACTTACTTGGGTCAGATCTTCGCATCACCAACTATGGTGGTGGCAATACCTCGGCGAAAGTCGAGATGACCGATCGACTGTCCGGGAATTCTGAGACTGTGTTGTGGGTCAAGGGCTCCGGCGGCGATCTCGGCAGCATGGGGTTGGATGGGTTTGCCACGCTGTACCTGAGCAAACTCGAGCAACTCAAGTCTTTGTATCGGGGCCTCGAGCACGAAGATGAAATGGTTGGCTACCTGCCGCATTGTACGTTCGACCTCAATCCGCGAGCTGCAAGCATAGACACCCCGTTACACGCCTATATTCCGCACAAGCATGTCGATCACATGCATCCCGACGCGGTTATCGCGATCGCGTGCACGAAGAACAGCGAAGAACTCACTGAGAAGGTGTTCGGCGGCGAAATGGGCTGGCTCGGTTGGAAGCGCCCTGGGTTTGACCTGGGTTTGCGGCTGGAAGAAGTTGCGAAATCAAATCCCGAACTCAAGGGTGCCATTCTCGCTGGTCACGGGCTCTTTACCTGGGGCGACACGTCCAAGGAATGTTACGAGACCACACTCGCCATTTTGCAGCGCGCTGCCGACTGGCTGGCGGAGAATAACAAGGCAGAGGCGTTTGGCGGTGTTAAGCACGAGCAAGTGCTGGGCGAGGCGCAGCGGCGGCAGGTCGTAGCGCGACTAATGCCATTGTTGCGCGGCAAGATCACCGGCGACCAAAGCAAGGTGGGGCACTTTAACGATACGCCGGAAATCCTGCAGTTCGTCAACGCAAATCAGCTCGAAGAACTCGCCGCATTAGGGACGTCATGCCCCGATCACTTCCTGCGCACGAAAATCTGCCCGCTGGTTGTTAATTTCGATCCGGCCGCAGCCGACGTGTCCGAGGCGATTGATGCCACAGTCGCGCAGTTGGACGGGCAAGTCGCCGCTTATCGAGGTCTTTACGGTGCTTACTACGAGCGTTGTAAACACGACGATAGCCCGGCCATGCGCGACCCGAATGCGGTGGTATACCTTACTCCCGGCGTTGGCATGATCACCTTTGCCAAAGACAAGGCAACGGCGCGTATTGCTGGCGAGTTCTATATCAATGCGATCAATGTCATGCGCGAGGCGAATGGCGTCAGTGAATACGCTGGCCTTGATGAGCAAGAGGCATTTGATATTGAGTACTGGCTGCTCGAAGACGCGAAGCTGCAGCGCACGCCAAAACCAAAGAGTCTGGCTGGCAAGGTCGCTTTCATTACTGGCGGTGCTGGCGGCATCGGCAAGGCGACCGCTGTCAGGATGCTGCAGCAGGGTGCTTGCGTTGTGTTGGCAGACATTGATCAGGAATCACTGGACAGAGCGGTCGCGGACCTGTCGGGATCATTTGGGTCTGATGTGGTTCGAGGTGTTATTTGTGATGTGACGAAGGAAGCGTCAGTCACGGCCGCGATCGATTTCTGTTCTGTCGAGTTTGGTGGCCTGGATATCGTGGTCTCCAATGCCGGTATTGCCAGTTCGGCACCGTTGGATGAAACCAGTCTCGAAATGTGGGATCACAACATGGACATTCTGGCCACAGGTTATTTCCTGGCCAGTCGCGAAGCATTCAAGGTCCTGAAGGCACAAGGTATCGGCGGCTCAATCGTCATGGTGGCGAGCAAGAATGCTTTGGTTGCTTCCCCGAACGCAGTCGCATATTGCACCGCGAAGGCGGCGGAATTGCAGCTGTCCCGCGTTGTTGCCTTGGAAGGCGCACCGATCGGCGTGCGCTGCAATGTCGTCAATCCAGACGCTGTATTGCAAGGCTCAGGAATTTGGAATGGGAAGTGGCGAGAGGAAAGGGCTGCTGCCTATGATAAGAATGGCGATGAACTTGAGGAGCATTATCGACAGCGAAGTCTCTTGAAGCGCCATGTGTTGCCAGAGGACATTGCAGAAGCGATTTATTTCTTCGCCTCTGAATCATCCGACAAGTCGACCGGAAATATTATTAACGTTGACGCGGGTCATGCGCCGTCTTTTACGCGATAATCGAGACGCATAAAGGGGCAACAGCATGACCGAGATTGTTAGCGAGAGTTTGATCGCTGATCAGAACACCAAGCTATCTGACCAGCTTGACCGGGATTACGAGCATCTGGCCGGTCAGCTGGATAGCCGCGGTATCGATATCGGGGCCATTTCGGCTAAGGCGATGAGCTTCGCAGTAGCCGTGCCGAGCTGGGGCACCGGCACCGGTGGGACACGGTTCGCACGTTTCCCGGGCCTGGCGGAACCGCGCAATGTTTTTGAAAAGCTCGAAGACTGTGCGGTCATCAACAACCTGGTTCGCTGCACGCCGAGCGTATCGCCGCATTTCCCCTGGGACAAAGTTGATGATTTTGTTGAGCTCCGAGAACATGCAGACAGTCTCGGCCTCGCGTTCGATGCGGTAAATAGCAACACGTTTCAGGATCAGCCGGGTCAGGCTCACTCTTATAAATACGGCAGCTTGGGCAATACCTCGCAGGCCGCACGCGAGCAAGCGGTAGAGCACAACATCGAGTGTATTGAGTGGGGCAAGATTCTCGGTTCCAAAGCACTAACCGTCTGGGTCGGTGATGGCAGTAACTACCCGGGCCAGCAACACTTTACTCACGCGTTGGAACGCTACCTGGACAGTACTCGAAAAATATACGACGCGATTCCTGATGACTGGCAGATGTTTATCGAACACAAGATGTTCGAACCAGCATTCTATTCAACGATTATCCAGGACTGGGGTACCAATGTGCTTTGCGCGATGGAGCTTGGGCCCAAGGCGAAGTCTCTGGTCGACCTGGGGCATCATGCGCCCAATGTAAACATCGAAATGATCGTCGCGCGCCTGATTCAGTTTCGAAAACTGGCGGGCTTTCACTTTAATGACAGCAAGTACGGCGACGATGATCTTGATAGCGGCAGCATCAATACCTATCAGCAATTCCTGATTTTCAACGAACTCGTCGACGCCGAGTACCGCAACACCCCTGACTTCGATCCTGCGTACATGCTCGACCAGTCTCACAATGTCACGGACCCCATCGAAAGCCTGGTGAACTCTGCAGCGGAAGTGCAGCGATCCTACGTCAAAGCACTGCTGGTTGACCGCGAGACCTTGGATGGATATCAGGACGCCAACGATGCCTTGATGGCGGCGAATACGTTGAAGGCCGCCTACAACACAGATGTCTCGCCGATTCTCGCTATGGCAAGAATACGTGCTGGCGGTGCAATCGATCCTATTGCGACATACCGTGCTGCTGACTATCGGCAGCAGTTAGCCAGTGCACGGCCCGCGAAAGAGGGTAATTCCTCGGGAATCGTTTAGTCGTTTGTAAGCCGGATACGATGGACAAGAACTCCAATAATTGCCTGGTCCTTGATGTTGGTAAAACGAACGTAAAGATTCACGTCCTCGATGACCGGCAACGGTCATTGGCGACCTACACAAGAGACAATCAGGTCCTCAAAAACACTCCGTATCCGCATGCCGACGTCGATGGCATTTGGCAGTGGATGATGGAGGTATTCAGAACCTGTTCGGCGGAGTATGAAATAGGGGCGATCGTGGTTTCTGCACACGGCGCAACCGCGGCACTTGTCAATTCAACGCTGCCCGGCAACAGTCTCGCGCTACCGATTATGGACTACGAGTGGCTTGGCGTGGAGTCGCTCAACGATTCATACGAACAACTTCGGCCCCCGTTTCAGGAGACGTATTCTCCAAATCTGCCGGGTGGTCTGAATGTCGGGCGCCAGCTTGCGTGGCAGCAACACCATTTCCCCGGGGAATTTGACAGCGCTGAGGCGTTGCTCATGTACCCGCAGTTTTGGACATGGCGTCTTTCGGGGAAGCTGGTTTCAGAGGTCTCCTCACTCGGTTGTCATACTGATCTGTGGTCGCCGACGAAGAGCGATTTTTCGAGCCTCGTTGAGAGTCAGGGTTGGGCGCGCCTGTTTCCTCCGCTGGCGTCGGCATGGGAGTCAGTCGGCACGCTCTCGGAAGCTGTTGCGACTGAATCAGGACTACCCGCTTCTTGTCGCGTCCATGTCGGTGTTCATGACAGCAACGCCAGCTTGCTGCGTTTCCTGTTGGCCAAGCCAGGCGAGGACTTCTGTGTCATCTCGAGCGGCACCTGGGTGGTCTGCATGTCGACCGAAGATTCAATCCATTGTCTGGACCAGACAAGGGACATGCTGGCGAATGTTGACGTGGAGGGAAACCCCGTTCCCTGCATTCGCTTTATGGGTGGTCGGGAATATGCGGAAATCTGTGCTGCAACGAGAGCCGCTGCCGACCAGCAGGCGACGGAAGAAGACATCGCCCGGATTATCAGCAACGGCGTAATGGCGTTGCCCAATTTCAGCAGCGGTAGCGGGCCGTTTGGCGGGCGTGCGCCGGAGATTCGGGGTACTCCGCATAACGGCGCTGCGCTAGCGACACTTTATTGCGCATTAATGGTCGATCACTGCCTCGATCTGTTGCATGTCGAAGGTGATGTCATTGTCGTCGGCGGCTATTTGCAGAATCCGTTGCTGTGTAGTTTGATAGCGCAATTGCGTGAGGGTCAACTTGTCTGTGTTTCCAGCGATGAAGCGGGAACCGTGAGGGGTGCAGCACAACTGACAACATGGTCCGCGCCGGTCTCCCTGTCTGCAGATCGTTGCCTGCCCAGTAATATCACCGGCCTTCAGGACTATTGCACAGCATGGCACGAGCAAATCGGAGGTGTTACGTGAAGGCAGCTTCTGTTCTGGATTACAGGCGGCTCGCGCAAAAGCGAGTGCCGCATTTCCTGTTCGAATACCTCGATGGTGGTTCGTATGCGGAGGTTACCAAAGAACGTAACCGGACTGATCTCGACGCGCTCGAGCTAAGGCAACGTGTATTGCGAGATGTGTCCGATATCGACACCAGCGTAGAGTTGTTTGGTCGCACGTATGACATGCCGGTTGCCCTGGCGCCGGTGGGACTCGCCGGCATGTACGCGCGACGAGGAGAGGTACAGGCTGTTCGGGCGGCAGAGGCTGCGGGCGTACCCTTTGCATTGTCGACGGTCGGCGTCTGTCCGATTGGCGAGGTGGCCGAGGTTGCGAAGCAGCCGTTCTGGTTCCAGCTTTACATGATCGGCGATCGCGAGTTTATGCGTGACATGTTGGCTTTGGCGCGTGAGGCTAAATGCTCCGCGTTGATCTTCACGGTGGATATGCCAGTGCCGGGCTCCCGATACCGCGACTATCGTTCTGGCCTTGCAGGTGAAAGCTGGTTATCGGGCAATATTCGTCGAGTTTCTCAAGCGATGCTAAGACCTCGCTGGGCATGGGACGTCGGCTTGTTCGGCAGGCCGCATCAACTCGGTAATATTGCACCGGTCCTTGGCAAGAATAGCGGGCTTGAGGACTTCATGGCATGGATGAGTCAAAACTTCGATTCATCAGTTTCCTGGCACGACCTCGAATTTGTTCGTGACAACTGGGACGGGCCGATCGTACTCAAGGGCATTCTGGATCCTGACGATGCGCGGCAAGCAGCGACCTTGCAGTGTGATGGCGTGATCGTATCGAATCACGGCGGTCGACAGCTGGACGGCGTTCCTTCGACGGTTAAAGCACTTCCAAGAATCGCAGACGCGGTCGGCGATCGACTGGATGTTCTCGTCGATGGCGGGATCTATTCTGGCCTTGATGTCGTACGTATGCTGGCACTTGGCGCCAAGTCTGTGTTGCTCGGTCGTAGTTGGGTTTATGCTCTCGCGGCGAACGGGCAAGCGGGCGTGGAGCACGTGCTTAAGTTAATCCAGGAAGAGATGCTGGTGGCGATGGCGCTGACAGGATGCACCTCAATCGATGAAGTGACTGACCGCGTACTGGACCGCCCATGGCTGAGTAAACGAGAGACACAAATCCTGTGTTAATGCTGGATACGAACCTGCAGCACCCCAGTGACCAGATCGTGGAGATCATCACACGAATTTACCGCGCCAGGCTAACGACGACGTCCGGCGGGAACATCTCGATCAAGGACGCCGAAGGCAATATTTGGATTACCCCTGCGGCTGTCGATAAAGGGACTCTGCAACGCACAGACATCGTTTGCATGGACGTCGATGGCAACAAGATCAGCGGATTCCACCAGCCATCTTCCGAGTACCTGTTCCACAGGTCAATCTACGAGGCCCGCCCGGATCTGACAGCGATCTTGCACGCGCATCCGCCAGCACTCGTTTCTTTCGCCACGGTGCGCAAAGTGCCGAGCATGAACATCATTCCCCAGGCCAGGAAAGTGTGCGGTGAGATTGGTTACGCCCCCTATGCCTGCCCGGGTACTGAGGCACTGGGCGACAGTATCTCTGAGCAGTTTCAGAGAGGGTTCAATTCCGTGGTCATGGAAAACCATGGCACTGTGGTGGGAGGTCGGGACCTCAAGGAGGCTTTCGTCCGCTTCGAAACCTTCGAGTTTTCCGCCCGCACGATCATTAATGCCAGCATCATCGGCAAACCTGTGTATCTGTCCGATGAGCAAATCGAAATTTTCGAGTCGCGAATCCCCGGCGACATGCCGGAATCGGATCATGTCGATTATCCGGAAAAGGAGCGTTCGATTCGCAGAAACATCGCGTCGATCGTGCAGCGTTCCTGTGCACAGGGAATGATGATCTCGTCCTATGGCAACATATCGGTGCGTTGGCAGGGTGACGATTTCTTGATCACGCCGCGCGACATGGCGCGCAGCGAGATGGGTCTGGAAGACATCGTCCAGATACGGGACGGCAAACGAGAACCCGGCAAATTACCGAGTCGATCCGTCAGCGTGCACCAGAAGATTTACCAGCATAATCCGCATATCAATTCCATAATAACCACACAGCCATCGAACCTGATGGCATTCGGTGTGGCGCGGAAGAAGATTGACGTACGTACCATCCCGGAAAGCTGGGTCTTGCTAAAGGATATCCCGACGTTGGGTTTTGGCGTTCAGTACACTGAGCCCGACGAAATCGCACGCTCATTCGGCCCTGACAGGCCTGCAATTCTGATCGAAAATGATGGATTCATCGTTACGGGTGACAAGCTACTGGAGACCTTCGACCGACTGGAAGTTGCAGAATTCAGCGCCCGCTCACTGGTCATGGGGCATTCGCTTGGTGAGTTGGTGCCCATCAATGAAGAGCAAGTCGCAGAACTACGACGGCGATTTTCTTCCTGAGGTCGACGGTAAGGGTGCTGAGCGATATTGATAAGAAGCACGAATAAAGGGCGGTAAGTGACGGAAAGTAAAGAAAAAAAGAGTGTCTTATTTGTCTGCATGGGCAATATCTGCCGCTCGCCAACTGCCGAGGGTGTATTCCGGTACCACGTCGAACAGGCGGGTTTCGCCGATCGTCTGCATATCGATTCGGCGGGTACACATGCATACCACACGGGTGAACCGCCTGATCGGCGTGCCCGGGCTGCAGCCGAGCGTCGAGGCATGTCGCTGGAGGGTATTTCTGCGCGCCGGGTGAATGCCGAGGACTTCGAACGTTTCGATTACATCATTGCGATGGACGAAGATAATCTTGTGCGCCTGCGTGACGACGCGCCCGAGGAGCATCACACCAAGCTATGCCTGTTCCTCGAGTTTGGGGAATCGGGCGAGAGGGAAGTACCGGACCCGTATTACGGCGGTTCGGCCGGCTTCGAACGAGTCCTGGATCTCGTGGAAGAAGCGTCCCGAGGCTTGCTCGAGACGCTGTCCCACGATTAATTCCTAGTCCTGGCCGGGTTCAGCCGGCTTTGCCTCCGGCTTCGGTGCCGGCGCTGGCTTGTCGGCTTTAGGCGCCGGTTTCGGCTCTGGCTTCGCTTCGGGCTTCGCCTTGGCAACTACTGGTAGTGATGGCTGTTCCCACGGCAGCAGCTTCGGTTTTCCACCTTCGCCGCTGCCATCCGCAGCCGGTCTTGACTTCGGCTTCGACTCCGGCTTCGGTTTTGACTCGGGCTTCGGCTTCGACTCGGGCTTCGGCTTCGACTCGGGCTTCGGCTTCGACTCGGGCTC
>Ga0255046_10000192_pt1 | contig 14945 bp, 14 predicted proteins | sample BC1_12_27_MG_FD_183632 | JGI IMG/M metagenome (GOLD analysis project Ga0255046, IMG submission 183632) | Seawater microbial communities from Strait of Georgia, British Columbia, Canada - BC1_12_27 | ecosystem: Environmental > Aquatic > Marine > Strait | place: Canada: British Columbia...
GGTCTGAATAACGACGGCCTCGCTGTTCAGCAAAACCTCTACTTCCGCCAGGCCATTTGCCTTGAGTGTGGAACCTGTCGAAACGAGGTCGCAGATGTAGTCCGCGCGGCCGAGTTTCGGTGCAATTTCCACCGCGCCCGAGAAATAGACGGTCTCCGCATCGATGCTGTTTTTCTTCAGGTAATCACTTAATATACCGACGTAACTCGTTGCAATTTTAGAATTTATGAGGGATTTTGGGCCGGCGTAGTTGGTGCCCTCGGGGGCGGCCAGCGCCAGTCGGCAATGACCGAAGTCGAGCTCGTAGATTTGTTTGAACAAGCCCTCGCGGCCGTCGGATTCCAGATTCAGCCGCTTCTCTTCTACGATATTGAGGCCGACAATTCCCAGGTCGCAGACATCCTCACTGACGAGGCCCGGAATATCATCGTCACGGACCAGTAACAGGTCGATCGGCATGTTCTCGCCGTAGCAGATCAGCTGGTCTTTACTCTTCGTCAGTTTTAGTCCGCAACGCTCCAGGAGGTCAATGGAGTGGTCGGTCAGACGGCCGGATTTTTGCACCGCAATCTTGATGCGCTGCTCGGGGGTATCCATCGGGTTTTCCTCAGCGGGACGTGTGGGTGCCGGTATGGCGAGTTCGGTCGATGGCGGTGCGGTAGCCACCGAAACCGTCGGACAGGAAACGGGCGACTCGCCCAATTGTGGTAACGCTGACGCCCGTCAAATCGTGAATCTTCCGGTAGGGCAGGTCTTGTTCGAGGTACTCCACCACCTGCCAGCGATCAACCAGCGCCTGCAACTCAGCCGGGGTGCACAAATCCTTAAAGAAATTGCGGCACTCATCGGCGGTCCGAAGGCTGATAATGGCCTCGAACAGGGCATCTTCGGCAACTTTCTGCTGACGCTCGGATTCGTTGCGGTTGGGCTTCATGGCGAACCAATGTATTAACGTGTTAGTACGCTATTACATTAAAACAAGAATAGCAAGCGCTTTCCGTGCCCGAAGCTGCATTCACAAGCTGCCCGCAATAACCCCAACAAAAACGGTTACTTGTGAGACTAATAAAACGCGGCCGAATGCCTTGACGGTTGAACGCGATTGCACATACACTCGCTGAACTCATCGAGACCGGTCGAGGGATAGGCCCGACGACGCCGGGGCAACCATCAGGACTAACCATCCTGAAAAGGTGCCAACTCCTGCGATGCTTTGCGAAGTCTGCAATTGCATCGGTAGATGAGGGTTACTGCAACACTCCGGGCAAATACGGATGAAGGGCAGGACACCCCTCCCTTGCGGGCTTCGCAGGGTTCCGATGAGAAGGAATTGGAATCGATTAGCGGAGACCGACAATGACTTCCACAGCAAGCAAAGCCACTCGCGCCGTGCGCGCGTCCATCGAATCGGACAAACAGCACGGTGCCGTCGTACCGCCTTTGCATCTTTCTTCGAACTTCGCATTCGCGGGTTTTGGTGAGAAGCGACAGTACGATTACACCCGTTCCGGGAACCCGACGCGCGACGCGCTCGCCGACGCCCTGGCAGACCTTGAAGGCGGTGCCGGCGCTGTAGTGACGTCCTCGGGCATGGCGGCATTGACGCTGTTGACGCAGCTTCTGGAACCGGGTGACGTCATCATCGCCCCGCATGATTGCTATGGCGGTACGTTTCGCCTTTTCGAGCAACAGGCCAGGAAAGGGTTGTTCGAGGTCAGGTTCGTCGACCAAACGGACCTCGACGCACTCCGGACGGCCTGCGAGTGCGGCCCGAGAATTATTCTCTCGGAGACACCGTCAAACCCGCTGCTGCGTATCGTCGATATAAAGGCGATCGCTGACATCGCCCTTAACTGCGGGGCGTTGTTTGCGGTCGACAACACGTTCCTTTCGCCAGCCTTGCAAAATCCGATCGAATTCGGTGCGGATCTGGTGATTCACTCCACTACGAAATACATCAACGGCCACAGCGACGTCGTTGGCGGCTGCGTGGTGGCTGCGACCGATGAACTCGCGGAGAAGATTGCCTATTGGGCAAACTGTATCGGTATTACCGGGGCGCCGTTCGACAGCTTCATGACACTGCGCGGAATTCGCACCTTGCATCCCCGAATCCGGCAACACGAAGAAAGTGCGAGCTTGCTCGCCAATGCGCTTCACGACCATGCGCAGGTGGACCGCGTTTATTATCCAGGTCTGCCAACGCATCCGGGCCACGAGATTGCCAAGCGACAGCAGCGGGGATTTGGCGGCATGATAAGTTTCGAGATAAAAGGTGACGTGACGGCGGTGAAAACATTCGTTGAACACCTCAAGTACTTCTCCCTGGCGGAGTCGCTGGGAGGAGTCGAAAGTCTCGTGTGCCATCCGTCATCCATGACCCATGCGCCGGTCAACGAAGACGCGCTGGCCGAAGCGGGAATCCGCACGAATCTCGTGCGACTGTCGGTGGGACTGGAAGCCCCGGAGGATTTGATAGCGGATATTCTCGACGCCTTGGAGGCGGCTGCCTCGGTGCCTGCCTTGCAACCGGTTTCGGCGGCATTCGGTTAACAAGTATGAGTCTTCCGTCGTACCTTCAGGCTCATGTTGCCGCGGAAACACAGTTTCTGAGCGTCCCTGGTGACTTCGTTCTCGAGAGCGGCGAGCGCCTCCGCGATGTTGAAATCGGCTATCAAACGTGGGGCGATCCGGCCAACGCCGCGGACAGCGCGATTCTGATATGCCACGCCCTTACCGGTTCGGCTGATGTCGAAGCCTGGTGGCCCGACATCATCGGTGCCGGCAAGGCATTTGATCCGGCATACGATTTCATTATATGCGCGAATATTTTGGGCAGCTGTTATGGCACGACAGGGCCGGCCAGTATCAAGCCCGGTTCCAATGAGCGATATCGCGCGGATTTTCCGCGGATTTCAGTGCGTGACATGGTCGAGTTGCAGCGCGTGCTGCTCGACAGACTCGGTGTTTCGCGACTGGAAGTCGTCACCGGCCCATCGTTAGGAGGCATGCAGGCTCTGGAGTGGGCACTGAGTTACCCCGATCGTGTCGGCAGCGTCGTGCCTATCGGAGTTGGCGGTCGTCACTCTGCATGGTGCATCGGCGTAAGCGAGGCACAGAGAGCAGCGATCGCCGCTGACCCCAACTGGAATGGTGGTTATTACAGCGACGAATCTCCACCCGCGAGTGGCCTGGCGGCCGCTCGCATGATGGCCGTCTGCACGTACCGAAGCTGGCAAGGTTTCGATCGTCGCTTCGGACGCGATCAGAGAACGGATGACCAGTTCCAGGTGCAGTCGTATCTGCGCCACCAGGGCGAGAAGATCAACGATCGATTCGATGCCAACACTTACGTCACGCTGACGCACGCAATGCACACGCACGACCTGGCGCGGGACAGGGGCGATTACCCGGACGTGCTGGCCTCGATATCGCAGCCAGCGCTGGTTGTCTCTGTCAGCACAGACACGCTGTATCCGCCTGAGGAGCAACAGCTACTGGCGCAACACTTGCCCGCGGCGAGCTACGAGATATTGGATTCCGCACATGGCCATGACGGTTTCCTGATCGAAACGGAGGCTCTGGGCAGAAAAATCGCCCGGTTTCGCGTCGCCAACAAGGCGGCAGCCGACCCAAAAGCGGTTAACGCAGGCCGCCAATAATCGCGTCAGTCATCGCGTTCGTTGAGATCGGTTTCTCACCTTTCGCGACAATATCGGCCGTTCGTGCTCCCTCTGAAATCGCTGCGGCGATAGCCGCCTCAACGGCGGCCGCTTCCTGCTCGAGATCAAGGCTGTGACGAAGCAAAAGAGCAGCACTTGCAATCGCTGCACAAGGGTTGGCAATCCCGCGACCCGCGATGTCCGGCGCCGAACCATGGATCGGTTCATACAGTCCCCGTTTGGAATCACCCAGCGAAGCGGAGGGCAGCATGCCCATGGAGCCCGCCAGCATAGACGCCTCGTCGGTCAGGATATCGCCGAACATATTTTCAGTGACAATCACGTCGAAAGAACCGGGGCGGCTCAACAGGTGCATGGCGGCTGCGTCGACGAGCAGGGTTTCAACCTCGACGTCGGCAAACTCTGCTGCCATCACACGGTCCGTCACTTCACGCCACAGGCGTGAGGTCTCAAGTACATTGGCCTTATCGACGGAGCAGAGTTTGTTCCGTCGAACTGCAGCAAGCTTAGCGGCGACGCGAACAATGCGCTCGATCTCATGGCTGTGATAGGTGCAGACGTCGCTCGCCGAGGTCTCAGAGCGTGTTTTCTCGCCGAAATAAATCCCCCCCGTCAGTTCACGAACGACGAGCAGATCGACGCCATCGAGGATTTCGGGGCGAAGCGGCGACGCACCCGCCAGTTCTTCATAAACCTTGACGGGACGAATGTTCGCGTAAACACCGAGCGCCGAGCGAAGCTTGAGCAGACCTTGTTCGGGACGTATTGCGGCATTGGGGTCGGACCATTTGGGGCCACCAACGGCGCCAAGAAGAACTGCGTCGCTCGTTTCGCAACTCGCAACGGTGGCGGCCGGTAAAGGGTCGCCAGTCGCATCAATGGCGGCTCCACCCATCAACTCCTCTTTGAACGTGAAACGATGGCCATACTTCTCAGCTACAAACTGCATGACTTTTCTGGCGGACGCGGTCACGTCCGGACCGATACCGTCACCGCCAAGCAGAACGATTACGGCTTCCATGCGCGGGTCTCCTCGAAGCTTGTGATCGCGTCCGCGTGTTGGCAAAGGAAACCCAGCTGGTCAATTCCCTCCACCAGGCAATATTTTGCGAATCCGTCGATCGGGAACTTCGTAATTCTCCCGTCAGGCAACTTTAGCGTCGCTTGGTCGACGTCTATTTCCACTTTGGCGCCCGGATGGTCGAGTAGCCATCGATGTGTGTCTCCATCAACGACGACGGGGACGAGTCCGTTCTTGAGTGAATTGTTGCGAAATATGTCGGCGATCTCCGTCGAAATTACGGCTTGAAAACCGTAGTCGAGCAGGGCCCAAGGCGCGTGTTCGCGAGACGAGCCGCAGCCGAAATTATTGCCGGCAACGAGGATGCCACATCCTTTCGCCTCTACCTCGTTAAGCGGGAACCCGGATCTCTCGCTGCCATCAGCGTCGTAACGAAGGTCGTAGAAAAGACTTTCGCCGAGTCCCTCTCGTGACGTCGTCGTGAGGAATCGCGCGGCAATAATCTGGTCGGTATCAATGTCCTTCGTGGGCAGCACAACGGTGCGGGACCTGATGCTCTTGACGCCCGTCATGAGAAAACCCTCGGATCCGTCACTCGGCCGCGAACCGCCGACGCCGCTGCAGTCGCGGGGCTCGCCAGCACAGTGCGCGCGCCGATTCCCTGGCGACCTTCGAAATTGCGATTGCTCGTGCTGACGCTCAGCTTCCCTTGCGGGACCGTGTCACCGTTCATGCCGATGCACATCGAACAGCCGGCCTCGCGCCATTCCGCACCGGCTTCCATAACAATTCGGTCAAGGCCTTTTGCCTCCGCCTCGTTCTTCACCTGCTGCGAGCCGGGCACGACAAGCATGCGCACACCGTCGGCCACTTTTCGTCCTTTGAGCACTCTGGCTGCTTCCTGGATGTCCGACAACCGGCCATTCGTGCAGCTGCCAATGAATACGACATCGACCGGGTTATCGGTCATCGGTTTTCCGGATTCGATACGCATGTAGTCAAGCGCTTTGCGGAAACTCGGGTCATCCCCGCCGTCCGGCACGGGATCGTTGATTCCGACCACCATTCCGGGGTTGGTGCCGAACGTGACCATGGGCTGCAGCGTACTCGCGGCAAGCGTGACGGCCTTGTCGAAGTTCGCGACTTCATCGGTGCGTAATTGCTTCCATCGAGCGACAGCGGTTTCCCAGTCGGCTCCTTGCGGCGACCGTGGTCGGCCGTGAAGGTACTCGAAGGTTGTGTCGTCGGGCGCGATCATTCCGGCGCGGGCGCCGCCTTCGATGGACATGTTGCATATGGTCATACGACTTTCCATGTCGAGGGCGGTAATTGCGTCGCCACGGTATTCGATGACGTGTCCTGTACCGCCATCGACGCCGATCTGGCCAATGACGGCGAGGATAAGGTCTTTGGCGGAAACGCCGTCGGGAATGTTGCCGTCGATGTCGATTGACAGCGTTTTCGGCTTGCGTTGCAGCAGGCATTGTGTCGCCAGAACGTGGCCGACTTCGGTCGTACCAATGCCGAAGGCGAGGGCGCCAAACGCGCCGTGAGTGCTGGAGTGGCTATCGCCGCAGACGATCGTCTTGCCGGGCTGAGTCGCGCCGAGCTCCGGCCCGATAACGTGCACGATGCCGCGATAGTCATTGCCGAAGCCGATCAGATCAAGACCGAATTCCTCGCAATTGGACTCCATCTGCCGGATCTGGTTGGCGGCACTCTCGCCGACGATTGCGAGATCCTTGAAACTCGATACCGGCGTCGTTGGCGTCGAGTGGTCCATTGTCGGCAAGGTTAGGTCGGGTCGCCGTACGGATAGACCCTTTTCACGCAGCACGGTAAATGCCTGCGGCGTTGTGACCTCGTGAATGATATGCAGGTCAATGTAGAGAACGGCGGGTGTATCAATTGTCTCCGGAACGACGACATGGTCTGACCACACCTTCTCAAATAGCGTCGAAGTACTCACGTTGTAATCGGACTGGCCACTAGATGGTTGCTTGTTCGCGTGTCGGCTTGCCGGGCCCGGAGCGTCCGTGCTGCTTGCGACGCAAGATGCGATTCATGACCTCAAGACAAGCACGGCAGCCTGCCTCAACGATATCCACACTCGCACCCCGGCCACGATAGCTCTCACCCTCGTGTTCGACGGTGACGGTGACTTCGCCCTGTGCATCCTCGCCAATCGACGCGCTGTGCAATTCGAAATTTCGCAGTGTCAGCCGCACGCCAGTGGCATTCTCAAGCGAGAGGAATGCCGCCGCAACCGGGCCGTCGCCGTGCGCACTTTCGTTCGCTTCACTGCCGTCTTCATTCGCCAGCGTTACGGCCGCCGTCGCAGGTTGATCTGTGTGCGTCTGCACTTCGAGGGTCTTTAGTGTCCAGGGACCGGATGACCGGCCGTCGGCGTTCATAATGATCGCCTCAATATCGCCGTCGTATACGTCTTTCTTTTTGTCCGCCAGTTTCTTGAATTCATTGAATGCACGATTCGTTTCAAGCTCATCGAGCTCGAATCCCAGCTCAGAGACTCGGTCTCGAAATGCATGCCGGCCACTGTGCTTGCCCATGACAAGATTCGAACGGCTCAATCCAACGTCTTCGGGCCGCATTATTTCGTAGGTCGACGCATGTTGCAGCATGCCATGCTGGTGAATGCCGGCCTCGTGCGCGAAAGCGTTTTCGCCAACAATCGCCTTGTTACGTGGCGTGTGCATGCCGGTGATATTCGAGACCAGTCGTGAAGTCGGATAGAGCCGCGTAGTATCGATCCCTGTCTCAAAACCGAAAAATTCAGCGCGTGTCTTAATCGCCATGACGGCCTCCTCGAGGCTGCAATTTCCGGCACGCTCGCCGATCCCATTAATCGTGCACTCTATCTGGCGTGCACCCGCATTGACGGCAGCAAGACTGTTGGCAACGGCCATGCCAAGGTCATCGTGGCAATGCACGCTCAAGATGACGTCGTCAATGCGCTCGACATGCTCCTTCAAATAGCGAAACAGGCGATCAAACTCGGCCGGAACGGTATAACCAACCGTGTCGGGAATGTTGACGGTCGTTGCACCGGCGTCGATCGCCGCTGAGACCACTTCGGCGAGGTACGAAAGCTCCGTGCGGGACGCATCTTCGGGTGAGAATTCAACATCCTCGACAAGTTCGCGAGCCATCTTGATCGCGCCGACTGCACTCTTGATGATCTCTTCCTTGGCCATCTTGAGTTTGTGCTCACGGTGTATGGCGCTGGTTGCAACAAACACGTGAATCCGATGACGGTCGGCACCCTTCACCGCTTCGTAGACTTTTTCGATGTCGGCGGCATTACAGCGAGCGAGGCCACATATGATTGGCCCGAAGTTGCTGTCTGCTATCGCTTTGACGGACTCAAAATCACCGGGGGAGGCAGCCGGAAAACCCGCTTCGATGATGTCGACATTAAGTTCAGATAGTGCTTTTGCAACACGGAGTTTCTCGCTGAGCGTCATGCTGCAGCCTGGGGCCTGTTCCCCATCACGTAATGTCGTGTCGAAAATGCGTATCCTGTTATCTGACGATGCGTCTGACATCGGATTTGTCCTCCGGAATTTCCTTCAACTAATTATGGAAGGTCGGCAACCTAGTCTTCCAGCCAGTCCATGCGACCGCGCAGATCGTTGCCGACCTTCTCGATTGGATGATCGAGGTCCGCCTGCATCATACGTTTGAATTCGGGCATACCGGCCTCGTTCTCCGCGATCCAGTTGCGGGCGAAGGTGCCGTTCTGTATGTCGCCCAGTATGTCTTTCATTGCTGCGCGCGACGCGGCGTCAACCACCCGCGGACCGCTGATCATGTCTCCCCAGGCGGCTGTGTCGCTGATGAACTTGTGCATCTTTCGGAGACCGCCTTCGTGCAGCAAATCGACAATGAGCTTCAATTCGTGCATGACCTCATAGTAGGCCACCTCTGGCTGATAGCCGGCCTCCACCAGTGTCTCGAAACCCGCCACAATTAATTCGGTGGCGCCACCACACAACACGGCTTGCTCACCGAACAGGTCTGTCTCGGTTTCCTCAGCAAACGTTGTCTCGATAACGCCGGCGCGTGCGCCGCCGATGCCGGCAGAATAGGCAAGGGCAATCTTCAAGGCCTCGCCGGTCGCGTCCTGATGGATGGCAACGAGGCAGGGAACGCCGTGGCCTTCTTCGAACTGGCGTCGCACCAATCCACCGGGGCCTTTTGGAGCAATCAAGGCGACGTTCAAATCGCTGCGTGGTTCGACCTGCTTGTAATGCACCGCGAAACCGTGTGCAAACATCAGGGTGGCGCCATCAGGAATGTCATCGACGACCGATTGGTACAGTGCTTTTTGCACCATATCAGGCGTCAGGAACATGACGATTTTAGCGTTTTTTACCGAGTCGTTGGGTTCCATGACGTTCAGGCCGTCGGCTTTGGCCTTGGCCCAGCTGCCACCGCTGCTGCGAAGGCCAACGACAACATTGAAGCCGCTGTCCTGGAGGTTCAGGGCGTGCGCGCGGCCCTGGCTGCCATAACCCAATACGGTGATCTGACTGTCCGCTAGACAGGATATATCGACGTCTGCTTCCGAATACATTTGCATGGTGGTACCTCAGCCTGATGCAATTTTCATAAAAAAAACCCCACGATCCGTTTGGATGCGGGGCTTACGTGTCCGTGGACTGGATACGCGCTACCCGCCATGCCTCCGAAGGAGACGCAGCGCAAGCAGGAATACGAGCGGCTTTTCCTGACGCATGTTGTTTAACAGTCCATTCATAGCGAAGGATCATGTTGTAAGGTAGCAACGATGTCAACCGTTGCTTAATCGGTTACGAGTGTTACTAAAGAATCTCTGTTAAGAATGAAACCTAAGTTCATAATTAAGAAGGCCAAATACTCGGGTTTGTATTGCGCACCGGGTTGTCTGAATCGATCCGTGGATACTCGTCGGTAAAGACCCCTATCTCCCGACCTGGCGCGCCGAGCACAGCCGTTCGAAATCTTCCTTCGCGACCCGCTGATCGGGTCGATCACAGAGTCGTTGACGTTATGTAGTTGTTGGGCTGGCGATATCGCAAGCATGTGTTATTCTCCCCTTCAAAGGTCGGGGGCCTTTATTATAAAAAACGGGAAAAACTGGCGGGGAAGTCCGGGAGAAAATACCCGGTAGGCCAAAGACTAAAGAGAGAAAGTCAGATTCCAAATAAACAATATCGCCGCGCGGCGAAAGTGGAGAGGGCCGCGTGCGCAATCGGTAACGCCAGCAGCGTTACTGTTTTCAGTTGTGCATGTATTCAACGGATACGTTGCATCCCTCTTCGTAACTATTAACAACAACAACACACGACCTTTAAGGAGCGTTCATGAATCGGTGCATAAGCAGCAGTCGGCGCATTACCGCGGCGTTTTTCGCGACTACGGTAATCGCGCTCTCCGGCAGCGTTTTCGCCCAGACCGTCGATCAGGTCTTGCAGGCTGATCAACGTCGGTTGAACCTGGCTCAACAATCGCAGGAGCGTATCAACAAAATCGTTGAAGGTACGCGCTCCCTCGAAGACCAGTACAGGGCTATTAATAAGGAGATCGACGGACTCAAAGTCTACAACCGTCTCATGCGTGCCCAGGTTGAAGGGCAAGGGGCGGTTCTGGAGGACATCTCGTTGTCGATGGATCAGGTCGATGTCATCAATCGTCAGATCTTCCCGCTCATGGAACGCATGATTGACGGGCTGGACCAGTCCGTGAAACTGGACATTCCCTTCCTGATGGATGAGCGCAACGAGCGAGTCGCGAACCTGAAAGAGATCATGGAGCGCTCGGATGTCAGCGTGGCGGAGAAATTCCGCAAAGTGATGGAGGCGTACCAGATCGAGAATGACTACGGCACGACCATCGAGAATTACTCGCAATCGTTGACCATCGACGGTGCGACGCGCTCATTCAACATGCTGCGAATCGGCCGAATTGGCCTCTACTTCCAGTCGGACGACACCAAGATTACCGGTCGTTGGGATAACGAGGCGCGTGACTGGGTCGTCGATGACTCGGCGCGCAACGAGGTGCGAAAAGGTCTGCGCGTTGCCAGACAGTTGATCGCGCCGGAACTGATTGTTGTTCCCGTTCCCGCTGCGGAGGCTACCTAAATGAAACGTATTACACTTATCATCGCCACCGGACTGTTGAGTCTGGGCATGGTCGCCACGGCCAACGCGCAAGGGGAAGCTCGCAGCATGGGCGAACTCCTGAAATTGATCGAGCAGGGTCAGGCACGCGATTCTCAGGAAAATCGCAAACGTGAGGCGACGTTCGCGCAGAACAAGAATCAGCAGCAGTCGCTGTTGAATCAGGCCCGCGCCGAGCGTACTCGCGAGGAGAACAACAGTGCGAGGCTCGAACAGCAGTTTGAGGAAAATCAACAGAAGATTATCACCGCACGGCAAGCTCTCGACGAGCGCCTGGGTGCGTTGAAAGAGCTGTTCGGTGTTCTTCAGACGGTTTCCGGTGACGCACAAGGCCGATTCAGTGCCTCGTTGACGAACATCGAGTATCCGGATCGTTCCGACTTCCTGGTTGAGCTTGGCAGCAAAATGGCAGGTGCCAGCAGTCTCGCGTCGATCGAGGACATCGAAATGCTCTGGAGCATGTTGCAACAAGAGGTCGTCGAAACAGGCAAGGTCACACGCTTCAATTACCTGGTGACCAAAGCCGACGGTCAACAGGAAGAGATGGAAGTGGTCCGGATAGGCGCCTTCAATATCGTGTCTGAGAACGGTTACCTGGAGTATGACTCCAGCGAGAAGTCGATTGCCGAGTTGCTTCGTCAACCCGAAGGGCGTTACGCCGGTACTGCAGGCGACATGATGGATGCCGACGGCGGCGCAGTTGACTTCGGAATCGACGTAACCAAGGGCGGAATCCTCGGATTGCTTGTTGAATCACCGACCATCAAAGACCGCATCGAACAGGGCGGCATCGTCGGTTACTGCATTATCGCGCTCGGCATTATCGGCCTGATTATCGCGATTCTTCGCTGGTTCGCGCTGTCGAATGACAGCCGCAAGGTGACCGCGCAGCTCAAGCGGGATACCGCGAGTACCGACAACCCGCTTGGACGCGTACTTGCTGCATACGAAAGTAATAAGAGCGCCGATACCGAGACGATCGAGCTCAAACTCAGTGAGGCGGCGCTCAAGGAAATGCCAGCGCTCACGAAGGGGCTGTTGTTCATCAAGGTCGTAGCTGCCGTCGCGCCGCTGATGGGTCTGCTCGGTACGGTAACCGGCATGATCAAGACCTTCCAGGTCATCACATTGTACGGTGCAGGTGACCCGAAGATGATGGCCGGCGGTATCTCACAGGCGCTGATGACCACGGTGCTGGGTCTGGTTGTGGCGATCCCGATGGTGTTGCTGCACACGGTTGTTAGTGGCCAGAGCCGTAAGATCGTGAATATCCTTCAGTCCCAAAGCGCTGGCCTAGTGGCCCAGCACTCGGAACGCAAAGGCTAAAGCCCAAAAGGAGTCACTATGCTTTGGCTTGCTGACGCCATAGAAGCGATACGAGACTTCATGAGTCTCGGAGGACCGGTACTCAAAGTCATCGCGATCACCATCTTCTTGATGTGGGTCGTGATTATTGAGCGGATCATGTACTTCCGGACGTCAATGAACCAGATGTCTCGCGAGATTCATGATAATTGGGAGTCGCGACCGGAACGCACTTCCTGGAACGCCCTGCAGATTCGCGAACTGATGATTTCGCGTTTTAGTGAGGCGACGAATAAGGGAATCCCCCTGATTCAGACGCTGGTTGCGTTATGTCCGTTACTGGGCCTCCTGGGCACCGTGACGGGCATGATCAGCGTGTTCCAGGTCATGGCCGTATCCGGTTCTGGAAACGTAAGGGCCATGGCTGCCGGTGTATCCCAGGCGACGGTCCCGACGATGGCGGGAATGGTCGGCGCTCTATCCGGAGTGTTGCTCGTAACAATTTTAAGCCGCCGAGCGGCGCGTGAAGTCGGATTCCTCGAGGATACGCTCACGATGGATCACTAAAGGACAGTTGCCATGAGTCGCCACCATCTCGACGATATTCATTTCGAAGAAGAAGAAAATGAGATCAACCTGACGCCGATGCTCGACGTCGTATTCATAATGTTGATCTTCTTCATCGTTACGGCATCGTTCATCAAGGAAGCGGGAATTGACGTCAATCGCCCGGATGCACCCGTCACGGAATCCAAGCCGGAAGAAGCGAACATCCTGGTACTCATCAGCGCTAACAATGAGATTTTTATTGATCGGCGATTGATTGATCCTCGTGCAGTCCGCGCGAACATCGAAAGATTGCATGCAGAGAACCCGAAGGGAAGTGTGGTTATCCAGGCAGACAATAAATCGTCAAACAAGATACTTGTGGAAGTAATGGACTCCTCGCGAAGCGCCGGCGTCTACAATATATCGATCGCCGATAAGCGATAACTGTGCACTTAACAGGACATTAGCAATGCGAAAAAAACATGGGTTGGGCGTCGAGGAAGAAGAGAACGAGATCAATCTGACGCCAATGCTTGACGTTGTATTCATCATGCTGATCTTCTTCATTGTGACAGCGACCTTCATCAAGGAAGCTGGCATCCAGGTCGAGCGTCCGGATACCGTGACGGCCGATACTCAGGATGACGCATCGATACTTATCGCGATCAGCAGCACTGACGAAATTTGGATTGATCGCCAGAAGCGCGACCCGCGTGCGGTTCGCGGTATCATCTCGAGGATGCACGCTGAGAACCCGAAGGGCTCTATCGTCATTCAGGCCGACGAGGAATCAACTCACGAGACGCTCGTCATCGTCATGGAAGCAGCGAAGGGAGCCGGTGTCACAAATGTCGCGATCGCCTCGGATGATGGTTAGGAACCTGGGCGCGTGACGATTGTCCAAACTTTTGGAGGTTTGCCGGCAAACAACTATCGGCAGCGTCCGTTGAGGAGAACCAGACCATGATAGGTCGTTATGTATTTTCAATAGTGATCGGGACCATCATAACGCTTAGCCTGCTGTTCGTTATGCAGCTGCTGATTGTTACAGGCAAGACGGCGCTGACCGACCCTCGCGAACGTCACAAACTGGAATTCGTTCGCGTGAAACGCAACGAAAACCTCAACGTCGCCGACCTGACTCCTGAGAAGCCGCCGAAACCGCCGGAGACGCCACCGGAGACTCCGCCGCAGGAAATGGACAACATCAATCCGGACGCGCCATCCATTAACGTCGCGCCGCCGACGGTCTCGGCTGATACGAGTATTGGCGGCCCCGGTAGCATGAATATCGCTGAAGGCGATTACCTGCCGATCGTGCGAGTTGCGCCGGTGTACCCGGCACGTGCCCTGTCACGTGGGCTCGAGGGCTTTGTAGACTTGTCGTTTACTGTAACGATGGCGGGGACAGTGAAAGACCCGATTATCCTTCAATCGAGCAGCAGTTTGTTTGAGCGCGCGGCGATACGCGCGGTGCTGAAATTCAAGTACAAACCCAGGGTAGTCGACGGCGTTCCGGTTGACGTGCCGGGTGTAAAAACACGTATTTCGTTCCAGCTCGAAGAATAGCGACAGTTGATTGAGAGGGCGGTCCAAGCCACCCAAGAGGATTTTTTTGATATGACCAAGAATCGTGAAATTTCTTTGAAGCTCTGCCTGGCGGTGATCGTTGGTGTATTGGCTTTCGGAAGCGCCGGCGCACAGAAGGCAACCGAGGAAGACCGGGACAAAACGAAGACGAAGCAGGCGCAGGCGGTCAGCAAAGAAGTTTACGAGAAGATCCAAAAAGCCCAGGAAATGGTCGACGAGAAGAATTACAAAGGCGCGTTGAAATCGCTGAACAACCTCTACAATCCTGACAAGCTCACGGAGTATGAGCAGGCCAACGTCCTCAACTATCTCGGCTTCGTCTACTACAACATGGACGACCCCAAGAACGCGATACGTACCTACGAGAGAATGTTGGCGATCCCGACACTTGAGCCACAAATGGCCAAACAAACGACGTTTACGATGGCTCAGCTGCTCACCATGGAAGAGAATTATCAGAAGGCCTTGACCACGCTGGACAAATGGTTCGTCCTGGAGACCAATCCGGCTCCTGAGCCCTTTATATTGAAAGCGCAAATACTCTATAACCTGTCGCGTTATAAAGACATGGTGCAGCCCATTGAGAATGCGATGGACGTCGCGAGGGCGCGC
>Ga0255046_10000194_pt1 | contig 14892 bp, 13 predicted proteins | sample BC1_12_27_MG_FD_183632 | JGI IMG/M metagenome (GOLD analysis project Ga0255046, IMG submission 183632) | Seawater microbial communities from Strait of Georgia, British Columbia, Canada - BC1_12_27 | ecosystem: Environmental > Aquatic > Marine > Strait | place: Canada: British Columbia...
TATATCCGCGGCCATGGGTGAGCAGTTCGTCATTGAAATCTCGAATTTTGTCGAAGCCGTTGAAGCGCTCGGCCCGTCTCCGTTGTCCGGAAAGGCCGGTAGCCGCCACGTAGTGAAGGACTTTGATTCAAAGGAAGCCAGCCATGATTGTTGCTGAACAGAAAACCCTCGATGAAATCAAGGCCATGCTCAAGGGTTGCAAAAAGGTCCTGGCTGTCGGCTGTGGTACCTGCGTCACGGTGTGTTTCTCTGGCGGCCGCCAGGAAGTCGGCACGCTTGCAGCGTCGCTGCGCATGTCCACCGAACTGGACGGCGACGCGATCGCAGTGGATGAATCCATGGTGCAGCGGCAGTGCGAAGAAGAATTCATCGCGCCGCTGCAGGAAGAACTCGAAAGTTACGACGCCATCTTGTCCCTGGGCTGCGGTGTCGGCGTGCAAAGCCTGGCGCAGCAGTTTCCGGGCAAACAAATTATTCCGGCTCTCAACACAAAATTCATGGGATATCCGTCCGAGCAGGGTGTTTGGGAGGAGCGCTGCCAGGGCTGTGGTAACTGTGTTTTGCATATCACCGGAGGCATCTGCCCGGTAAGCCGCTGTGCCAAGCAGTTGTTCAATGGCCCGTGTGGTGGTTCCCAAAATGGAATGTGCGAGGTTGAACCGGACACGGAATGCGCCTGGCATGCGATCTGTGAAAAACAACTGGAGCTGGGCCTGTTCGAGGAAATGATGGAAGTCCAGCCGGCCAAGGACTGGTCAACCTCCCGGGACGGCGGACATCGACGTATCGTCCGGGAAGACATCCGCCTCCCTGATGCAGACAAAGTCGCCGGAAAGGGGAAGAAGTCATGACTATGCACTATCCCGCTTTCAACATGCCTGAAACCATGGAACCCGTATCGCTTGCGGGGCAATGCGACAGCAACCTGGCCCGGGTGCTGGCGGCCGGTGAATTCGCGGTCACCGGCGAAGTGGGTCCGCCAAAGGGGCATGATGCCGAGCACGTTCGCAGCAAGGCCAACCTGCTCAAAGGATGCGTTGACGCTGTCAACATCACAGACAACCAGACCGCGGTGGTGCGTATGAGCTCCATCGCTGCGGGCATGATCCTGCTGGAGGAGGGTATCGAACCGGTCATCCAGATGACCTGCCGCGACCGCAACCGGCTGGCCATGCAGTCTGACCTTCTAGGAGCCTACGCGCTGGGTATCAAAAACCTGTTGTGCTTGTCCGGCGACCATCAGTCGGGCGGCAACCATCCCGGCGCCAAGAACGTGCATGACATCGATTCCCTGCAGTTCATTCAGATGATGAGGGACATGCGCGACCGGGACGTCTTCCAGTGCGGCGAAGTCATCAAGGGTGGCGGCGCGAAATTCCTGATCGGCGGCGCCGCCAACCCGTTTGCTGATCCGGCGGAATGGCGTCCGTACCGCTTGGCCAAAAAGGCCATGGCCGGTGCCGACTTCGTGCAGACCCAGATGATCCATGACTTGCCCCGGTTTCGCGAATACATGAAACGCGTCGTGGACATGGGTGTTGCCGAGCGGCTCAAGGTCATTGCCGGGGTCGGCCCGCTGAAAAGCACGGGTATGGCTCGTTATATCCGCGACCAGGTTCCCGGCATGAGCGTGCCGGACGAACTTTTCGAACGCATGGAAGGCGCGGTTGCCGGCATCGACACGGAGAAGAAAGCCGAGCGGAGCGAAGCCTGGAAGGAGGAAGGCATCAGGATTTGCATCGAGCAAGTCCAGGAAATTAGTGAGATCGAGGGTGTGAGCGGTGTCCATGTCATGGGCATTTACTGGGAGGAGTCTGTCCGTCCCATCACCGAGGGTGCGGGCTTGCTGCCCCGTCCGGTCATCGAGGATTAATTTTCGATATGGCGACAGCACTGACACAGACCGCTGAGGTACCCTGTCCCGGGATGGGACGGGTCGGTCCTACACCTTTGCCGGAGCTGGTTCTCGGGGCCACCGGGTCAAATTCCTACAAGTGCTACCAGTGCATCAAGTGTACGAGCGGTTGCCCGTTGGCGGACCAATTCGACCTAACGCCCCACCAGGTGATGCGCAACGTGCAGTTTGATGACGCGACTGTCCTGAAGAGTCGTGCGATCTGGTTGTGCGCCTCCTGCCAGACCTGCACTACGCGCTGCCCTCAACAGATCGACGTCGCGGGTGTGATGGACACGCTGAGAATCGAGTCCCGCAGGCGCGGTATCGAGCCCGCAATACCGGAAATTGCCAGGTTCAATGAACTGTTCATGCGCTGCATCAGGATATTCGGCCGCGTCTGGGAACTTGGACTGGCCACTGCGTTTAACATGGCTCTGCGCCAGCCTTTCCGGGACTTGAAACTGGGCAGGAGGATGTTTGCCAGGGGCAAGATGAAGTTTCTGCCGCATTTCGCCAGGGGCAGGGCAAGTCAAGGTGAGCTGGCAGAAAATCCGAATGCAGTCGGGTATTTTCCTGGCTGCTCGTTGAACGCGACATCGATCGAGTATGGCAAGTCGGTCAAGAGTATCGCGCGCGCCCTGGACATCGAACTGGTCGAACCTTCGGACTGGGTCTGCTGCGGCTCCAGCCCTGCGCATGCGACCGATGCGAAACTGGCCAGGCTGATGCCGATGAAGACCATTGCCGCAGTCGAGCAAATGGGCCTTGGGACCCTGACCTCTCCGTGTAGCGCCTGCTTCTCACGCTTCAAACAAGCCGAGCTGGCAACACGGGAAAACGATGCGGTGCGCGGGGAAATCAGCGAAGCCCTGGAGTATGACTACAAGGGTTCGGTAGAAGTCCGCCACCTGCTCGACGTAATTGTTGGGCAGGCAGGCCTGGACGCGGTCAAAAAAAGGGTCACGCAGCCACTGCGCGGACTCAAGGTTGCCTGTTATTACGGTTGCCTGATCACCCGGCCGGCCGGGGTGACCGCAGCTGAAAACCCGGAATACCCGGTCAAAATGGACCGCCTGATCGAGGCGCTTGGTGGGCAAACTGTGGCGTGGTCACGCAAGACCGATTGCTGCGGCGGCTCGCTCGCCATCAGCAAGACCGACGCAGCCATCGGGCTGATCAGGAACGTCATGGAAGATGCTCGCGCCTGTGGGGCTGAGGCTATCGTAACCATGTGCCCGATCTGCCACCTGAACCTGGATTCCCGCCAGGGAGAGACAGGCGATGGTGCTGAACTACCCATCTTCCAGGCGACCCAGCTGATGGCATTGGCGTTTGGCCAGGGCGAAAAAGGGGCCGCGCTGGGCAACAACCTGGTCGATCCAAAGCCATACCTGCGGGAGAAACGGATGCTGGTATGATCGAGCGCGAGTGAACATCAAACAATGACAACAAAAATGTCGTTCGTTCGCCGTTGGCTGCTGATCACCGTGTTGGGGTTTTCGGGCGGCATCATATTCCTGTTGCCATTCCTGTTCGAAGTTTTCTATACGCCACTCGGCAGCGCTTTAGGCCTGAATCACACGGAACTCGGTGGCCTTGTCAGTGTTTTCGGATTCTTTTCGATGCTCTTCTATTTTCCGGGAGGCTGGCTTGCCGATCGTGTTTCGACCAGAAAAATGATCACCGCATCGCTGATAGGGACCGGGCTGGCGGGGCTCTATTTCTCGACGTTTCCTTCGTATCGCGTAAGCCTGGCCATTCATGCGTTTTGGGGGATTTGCATCACGCTGCTGTTCTGGGCCGCGATGATTCGTCTCGTCAGGAACTCGGCGCCGGCCGATCAACAAGGCCGCGCCTTCGGCACGCTCGAGTTTATTCGCGGCATCGCGGAAGGATTGACCAGCACCGGCCTGTTGGTCGTCTTCGCCTGGTTGGGCAGTGGTCAGCAGGCTTTGTCGTCTGTCGTCGTGCAGCTGTCGTGGGTGACAATCGCCTTGGGCGTCATCGCATGGTTCGTCATCGAGGACATATCACGTGACGATTCTGAGTCGTCCACTAATCATGCAATAGCCTGGCAGGATGTCCTCGCCGTTCTCAAGATGCCGGTGATTTGGCTGATTATCGTCGTAGTAATGACCGCCTATTGCGCCTACTGGTCGTCATTTTCGATCAACCCGTATGCAACGGACGTCGTTTTAACCACCGTGGCCGTCGCCGGTGCGATCAGCGTCGCCCGGATGTGGCTCAAACCGATCTCGGGTCTTGTCGCCGGATTTGTGGCAGACCGATTTGGCGTCGCGATTTCCACGACGGCTTTATTTGCCATTCTCGTCGTCAGTTTCCTGGGGCTGGCCGCCCTGTCCGGAAACCTGCCCGGGTTTTACGTGATGCTGGGATTCATCGCTGTCGCTGCCATTGCAATTTTCGCGCTGCGGGGTATCTATTTCGCATTGCTCGAAGAAGGAAACGTGCCACTTGCCGTCACCGGGACAGCGGGTGGGATCATTTCCGCCGTGGCATTCACGCCGGATGTATTCATGCCCCTTCTGAGCGGTGCGCTCCGGGATGCCTACCCGGGCGCCGAGGGATATCGCTATCTCTTTTTAAGCACCGCAGGGATGTGTGCCGCTGGATTGATCGCGTCGCTGGCAATCTATATTAAATACGTCAAGCCGAAGAGGGATAATGGATCACAGCCATCTGCAAAATGTCGGCATTGATTCGGTGGTCGTGCATCGTGACTACTATGGCCATGTTTAACAGGCCTCGGGGATTGCGGTTGCTGCGTATATACCGAATGAGGGCTTGTGTGCAGGATTCGGCTGATTGAGCGCTGGCCGGATGCGATGACAAGCTCGCGACAGCCGGGTTTCGACGATGGAATCTGATTAGGAGGGGAAATGGGGCAATTATTTGCTGCGCGGCTCGATCGGATAGGGTCTCAAAACGAATTCAAGATAGCGGATGACATCGCGAAAGCCGAAGCGATGGGAATGAAGGTCGTTCGGTTGAATTTAGGCGAGCCGGATAACGACAGTGCTGCGAACATTAACGAATGCGCTATCGACAACATCAAATCGGGAAATTCCCATTATTGCGACCCTCAAGGTGTCCTGGAATTTAGAGAGACGATTGCTCGATTCGTCAGTGATACCAGAAAAATAGATGTATCTCCGGAACAAGTCCTGGTGACTGTCGGAGGAAAACCATCGATTCCTTTTAGCTTTTTGACCTATGTAAATCCGGGAGACGAAGTGATCTATCCTTCGCCGGGCTTTCCAGCTTATGAGGCATGGGCCAATTACACAGGAGCGGTTCCACGGCCGATTCCTTTGAAAGAGGAAATGGACTATCGATTTGATGCCACCACGTTGGCGCCGATGGTCAACCGGAAAACCAAACTACTCGTCGTCAATTCTCCTTCCAATCCGACCGGTGGTGTTCTAACGAAAGAAGATCTGGCGGGTATTGCCAAAATTATGGAGGAACAGGCCCATCCCGAATATCGTATCTATTCAGATGAAGTCTATGAAGAATTTGTGTTTGACGGGAATGATCATCACAGCATCGCCAGCCAACCCGGGATGACGGAACGAACCATTATCATGAACTGTCATTCCAAGACATTCGCAATGACGGGCTGGCGGATCGGATATGCGGTACTGCCGACGCAAGAAGAAGCACACGCACTCAGATTATGGTCGATCAATGTCTATTCCTGTGCCCCGCCTTTTATCCAAATGGCTGCCAAGGAGGCATTGGATAACCCGGTAAATACCGAAATCACTCAGACAATGAGAGCACGTTTTCAGAAACGACGGGATATCATCGTCCCGTTAATCAATGAAGTTGATGGCATGCGTTGCAACATGCCGGCCGGTGCGTTTTACACGTTTATTAACGTAGCTGAGGTTTGTGAACGTCTTGGTGCAGTCGCGTTTTCGGCCAGTCATCCTGAAGCACCACCTCCATCGACCTTGTTCCAGTTGTTTTCGCTATACAAGCACGGCGTGGCAACATTGGATCGCTCGGCATTTGGTTTGCTGGGAAGCGAAGACCAACACTATCTTCGAATATCGCTGGCGTCGGATACAGACGCTCTCAAAGCAGGTGTTATTCGTTTGGAAGAAGCATCGACGGACATGCATGGGTTTCAGGCGTTCTTGAAACAACCGGAGTTATATCGATAAAGCACTGATTGGTGCAGCAAAAACACTGAGAGGCAATCATGGCAAAGAAAAAACTGAATCGCTGGGATTTGTTGACTAAGAAGCAGAACGGGGAACTGGTTGTTTGGGTAACTGCTTACGATTTCATCACCGCTCAACTCGCTGAAGAGTGCGGCATTGACATGATATTGGTCGGGGATAGCCTGGGGATGTGTATCTATGGTTATGACGGAACGATTCCCGTCACAATGGACCAGTGCATTTATCACTCTGAAGCGGTCCGACGAGCTGCACCAAACACATTTATTATCGGCGACATGCCGTTTGGCTCGTATCAAATCAGTGTTCCTGAGGCTATCGCCAACGCTGTGCGATTCCACAAGGAAGCGGGTGTTGATGCCGTGAAATTGGAAGGGGGCCGGACTGTGACGGATGTGATTTCAGGTATTGCCAATAGCGGCATGCTGGTCATGGGGCATCTGGGTTTAACACCGCAAAGTGCAAATGCTTTGGGCGGTTTCAAGGCTCAAGGACTCACTGCCGATTCGGCGATGGACGTGATTGAGGATGCCAGAGCGGTTCATGAGGCGGGCGCTTTTTCAATCCTGATTGAAGGCGTTCCGCCGGAAGTCACTGAGATCATCCGTGATGAACTTCCGGTTCCGATTTACTCAATTGGCGCCGGTGCTCCTGCCGATGGGCAATTGATGATTATTAGTGACATCGTCGGTCACTTCCAGGCGTTCACTCCGAAATTCGTCAAACGCTACGGAGACGTAGCCGGTGAGATTAGCAAATCGGTTACAACGTATATTGATGAAGTGAAAAATGGTCAATTCCCTGGCGAAGAACATTGTTATCGAATGAAACCAGGGGAACCCGAAAAGCTCGCTCAACTGTTGAAAGGAAAATAATAGAAGGGACGAACGGGCGCGAGCCAGGGCGAAGATCGACGAGATCCTGGGTTCAGAGCAACGGCATATATTGCCACCGGATGTCGAGAAAGGGATCAGGACAATTACTGAGGCAGTTCAGACGAAATAACGTGTATATTCCGGTGTCGACCGGGTGTCAGGAGAGTTCTGGCGCCATTCAGAAAGCAACAGGAGGTTTCGAGCAATGGCAGACAATGTGCAGAAGATCGCTAAGAGTATATACAGTGGCGACGTTGAAGCAGTGGCGGAGTTGGTCCAGGATGCGCTGGACTCGGGAATGGCACCCGGCGATGTTCTGAATGACGCACTGCTCGCCGGCATGGACGAGGTCGGCCGGGATTTCAAGGAGGGTGTTCTCTTTGTGCCTGAGGTGCTTTTCGCCGCACGGTCCATGCAAGCGGGCATGGATGTGTTGAAACCGCTGCTGGCTGACGGCGAAATCGCCAGTTCGGGTAAGTATGTCCTGGGAACAGTGAAAGGTGACATGCACGACATTGGCAAGAATCTGGTCAGGATGATGCTGGAAGGCGGCGGCTTCGAGGCCATCGATTTGGGAGTTGATGTGGAGCCGAGTGCTTTTGTCGAAGCTGTCCGCGAGCACAAGCCCGACCTGGTTGGGATGAGCGCTTTGTTGACCACCACCATGGCCCAGATGAAGGTGACGATTGATGCTCTGGAAGAAGCCGGGCTGCGGGATTCCGTCAAGATAGTGATCGGCGGCGCGCCGGTGACGGCTGCTTTTGCCGAGCAGATCGGCGCGGATGCGTTCGCCGAGGACGCAGCCACTGCGGTGGATGTGGCCCGCGAGTTGAGAGCCTAGCTACTCCATCTCGCTGACGGAAGGCGCGGTCAGATTTGATCCGCGTGCGGACGGTTGTGTCTTCATGACCAATCATGCTTTCCGAGCAGCGACAAGGTACTGTTAGACCATCATGAGCCATCGATACACCAAAGTCACAGTAGAAGTACCCGCTTCAACCGCCAATCTTGGCCCCGGTTTCGATGCTATCGGCCTGGCAATTGATCTTTGGAATCAAGCGTCGTTCAAATTGATTGACGAGGGATACATCGTTCAGGCTGATGGCGAAGGCATGGACGAAGTTCCTAAAGATGAGAAGAACTACATCCTTGAGTCATTCTTCCAACTGTACCGCCACCTGGGCGAAACGCCTCCGCAGGGAGTCAGTGTACGCTGCATCAATCGAGTCCCCCTGGCCTCAGGCATGGGTTCCAGCACGGCTGCGCTGTTAACAGGACTTCTCGCCGCCAATGCAATGCTCGGGGCTCCGTTGGACAAATTTGATCTGCTCGATTTAGCTACTTCTATCGAAGGTCATCCCGATAACGTTGCCCCGGCGTTATTCGGCGGACTGACTATCGGTGCGATCAAAGACGATCAAAAGGTGATGATGCACCAATATCTCATCCCGGTAATGCCAATTCTGATTGTTCTTCCAGAGGTTTCTTTTTTTACTAAAGATGCGCGTGCTTTATTGCCGGAGATGATTCCGCGTGAGGACGCCATTTTCAATCACAGCCGTACGCCCTTTCTCATCGAAGCGTTGCGTTCCGGTAATCTCAGTCTTCTCGTCGAGGCGACGCGCGATCGCCTGCACCAGCCCTATCGCTTTCCAAAGATTCCAGGATCACACCAGGCGCTTGATATTGCGCGCGAAGCCGGTGCGCTGGCAGCGACGTTATCGGGTGCAGGGCCAGGCTTATTTGTTATCCCTGGACAAAAGCGACAGGATATCGCCGCTGCCATGCTCGAGGCATTCAAAGAGTCTGGTGTGAATGCAAGAGCATTCCATCTGGCTTCCAATAACCATGGAGCAAGTGTCTCTCCGTTGAAGTAAAGACAAGAGTATTTCGAACCCTGCCGCCCGAAAGCAGCCAAGTGCCTCAACAATCGCCCGAGAATGACATTGGGTTACTATTCACCGGCAGAAAAATGTAGTGAATGTGTTGCAACGACCGGTTGAGACCGCAGGTGAAAGCAGACATTCAGGCGAGCGTTGATAGGCCTATAGTGTACAAATGACGAGATCGATAAAGGTTGCGCTGCTATCTGGCCTCATATTTCCTGGCATCGGGCACATGGTCTTGAAACAGTATCTACGTGGTTCAGTCCTGATGCTTGCGGCGCTGATAGCGGTGTCAGTAATCGTCACAACGGCGATTAAGCGGGCGCTGGCCGTTGTCGAGCGCATCAATAGTGGCGAAATTCCCATTGAAACAGGAACGATTATAGCCGCGATTGCTGATTCCACTAGTGGTCCGGAGAGTCTAATAGTGAATATTTCTGTAATCGTTCTCGTCGCATGTTGGCTCATCGCCATCATCGATTCCTATAGACTCGGTATCGCGCAAGAAAACACAATGTGCGAATGACCACTACTGTTACTTCTTTATCTCCTTCCTCCTGTGCCGTAATAGTGCCGGCAACATTTACCGTCTAGCGCTCACGCATCTTGTGCAAGGCCTGATCCAGGTCGGCGATAACATCGTCGGGGTGTTCGCCGCCAACGCAGAGCCGAATCAGATTGCTGGGGATATGGGCGAGCATTCGGCCTTCCTCGCCCTGTTGCTGGTGGGTGGAGATCGCAGGGATCGTCGCAACGCTCTTGATGCGACCCAGGTCGGTCGCTCGCCAGATTCGCTGCAGCTCATCGAACACGATGCGCGTGTTTTCATGCCCACCCTCCACGCAGAAGCTCATGAGATGGCCATAACGGTTAACCGGCTCGCCATACTGTGCATCATGCTCGGCATCGACCAGCCACATATAGCGGCTGGCGATCTCGTGCTGCGGATGATTGGGCAGGCCGAGATACTCGACCGACTCGACGCCCGGATGTCCGTCGAGAAACTCCGCCACGATCTGCGTATTCCGGCTCAACATGTCCACCTTACTCCGTAAGGTGCGCATGTCGTTGAGCGTCATGTAGGCCTGCATCGGGTGCAAGTTCGGTCCGTAGTCACGGTTTGGCAGAAACTTCACGTACTGGGCGAAGTCGGCCTTCATTTCCGGATTGTCAATATTTGAGATCAGATCCTTGCGGCTGATCACGCCACCGGCCACACCAGATCCACCACTGGTCAGTGTCTTGGTCGCTGACTGCACGACGATGTCGGCACCATGGCAAATAGGCCGCAGGAGTGCCGGCGTGGCCACCGTGTTGTCGATAATCAGTGGCAGGTCGTGGCTGTGGGCGAGGTCCGCCACCGCCTCGATATCGAAAAACCCCTGCTGCGGATTGCTCGGCAACTCTCCGTAGAGAAAGCGGGTGTTTTCATCGATGCGGGACGCCCAGGCGTCGATATCGGTCGGATCTTCGATCCACCGGCACTGCACCCCGCGCTCTTCGTCGAAGCGCACCTTGAATTGCTGGTACGTACCTCCATAGCACTGCGCGGTCGCCAGGAAATTGCGTTCCTCGGAGACGTGGTTCCTGGTGTGTACGAGAAATGGCTGAACGGCCATCATAATCGCCGCCATCCCCGAGCTCGTTGAACAACACGACGTCCCACCATCGAAACCGTACCCCTCCAGGAGCGCGAGGGTCCACTCATAGTAGTAGGTCGTCGGATTAGCGATGCGGGAGTAACACCATGTAGGGATCATGTAAGCGAGCGCAGCTTCGAGCTCGTCAGAGTCACGGAAGGCCTGGGATGCAGACAGAAACACGGGCTCAATAATCGCGCCGTCGTAATCCTCGATGGCATCCTCCATCGTGTAGAGCCCGTGCACAGCGATCGTGTCAAACTTCGAGTTTTTGACAACCTCGTCAATATATCTGTCACGCCGTTCGAGGTACTCGTCGTTGGTGTCGATGTACTTCTGGATACCGGGCGAGACAGTCAGTTTGTCATCACAGTGCATGTCCATTTTGTGCGCTCCTTTTAGCCACGCAAATTGTCAATTCCGTTCCGGCTCCATGACTGAGCCGGGATATTTAACATCAGCAGGTTCCGCGCTCCCTGCTTTGTTGTTCGAAAAGCGATCGGGTTGGAATGGGGCCAGCGAAACGGGGGATTGGCCGCCGTCGAGCAGAACGGTTGCGAGGTTCTCGCCAGGGCATGCCGTGAACGGTTCAGCATTGATAGTGATTTCGAAGGCCGTGCCGCGCTGGATACCTCGTTGGAGGCGGACTTCATTGGATGCCATCGCAGTATCGTCCCTGATTCTGGCAACCATGGGTATATGTAAAGGACGCAATTGTATAGTCCTGTAAAACGGATACGGTACCCACTCGGGGATTGCGCGAACGGGGTTCGTGGCACGAGCAGATTCAATTCAATAACCAAGGAGAAAGAGCGATGCGCGTACAGTGTCAGATCTTGTCCGAAGACGAGCGGCAGAAGATTCACGAGGAGAGCATTAAAATCCTCGAACAAGTTGGCGCTAAGTTCTTGAGCAAGCGGGCGCTGAAAATCTTGAACGACAACGGCGCCAAGATCGACCAAGACACGGGCATCGCGAAAATTCCGGCCGAGATGGTGGGGCAGGCGCTAAAAACCGCCCCGAAATCCTTCACCCTGGGCAGCAGGGATCCCTCTAGAGACGTGGTCCTGCCGCGCCCGACTGCCGGCTACGTGCTGGACATGGGCGGCGTGTTCACACGCGATTTCCACACAGGCGAGAGAAGGTACGCCACGCTGCAGGACAACGCCGACTGCATGCGGGTCTTCGACGAATCGCCGCTCGCCTCCGTGGTGTGGCCACATTCTGTGGTGGGAGTGGACACGCCACAATCTGATTCCATTCGATTGATCACTTCCTGCTTCATGAACTGTTCCCTGCACGTTCAGGACGAGTTAGGCGAGCCGCGCGAGCTGCCTTACATTATCGAAGCAATGGCGGCGATCCTGGGCAGTGAGGACGCCATCCGGGAGCGAAAGCTCTTTTCGGTAGTCTATTGCACGCTGGCGCCGCTGGTGCACGAAGGTGATATGTGTGACGCCTACCTGGATTTGGTTGAATTCGAGGCGCCCATCGTGATCTACCCGATGCCGTGCTCTGGATCGACCGCGCCGTGCAGCATGTACTCGAGTATCGCCATGGGCAACGCCGAGGCTCTCTCGGCGCTGGTGATTTTCCAGATGGCCCGCCCGGGAACGCCCCTTATCTTTGGCGATGCCTCATGCAGTACCGATTTTGGCACCGGCAGTTTTCTCGAGGGCTCCCCGGAAATGGTGCTGCAGACGGCCGCGCGGGCCGAGATGGCCCAATTCTACGGCCTGCCCACCACGCAGCAGGGCTGTACGACTGACGCCAACGAGCCGGGCTCCCAGGCCGTACTGGAGAAACTGCTAACCACATTGCCCCTGGTACTCAACGGCACGGACCTCATCCAGGGACCCGGTGCACTGGAGACCAGTGCGACGCTCTGTCTGGAGCAGATCGTTGTCGACGAGGAGATCGCCGGCGTCTGTAAGCGCATGAGAGAGGGCGTGGACGTTTCCGACGCGAAAGACCACTTCGACGATATTGCAGAGGTAGGGCCGGGCGGCCACTTCATGATGCAAGAGAGTACGTTGGCTGCGTGCCGAAGCGACGAGTTTTACGTTCCGCTGCTGTGTGACCGCCACGGCTTCGAGCGTTGGACCGAATTGGGTAAGCCGAATATGTATTCCAGGGCCAGGGAGCGGGTGGAGGAGATCCTCGCCGCGCCGCAGAAGAATCCGTTGCCCGACGATGTCATTGGCAAGCTTGACGAGATCGTGCGGAAAGCGGACGAAGAATTGAACTGATCAGTGCATCCGGAGAAACTGGCTTTGCTCGATACTCCCGCCCGGCGGGATGACCAGGAATTCGTCATCCGATTCAGACAGGGTGCTCACGGCCCTGACCAGATCGCGGATGTAGGCATCTGATCCAAGTACTTCTGCATACTCCATCCCCCAGCGCTTGCAATACTCGGCCACTTCCAGAGCTCGCGGACGATAAGTCTCCAGATCCTCCTGGGTATGAGCGACAAACACGAGGCGCGTGTAATGCATGTACTGCTGGTCCATGACCCACGCCGCATTATCAGCGCCGTACTTCTCTACCGCTTCATGATGTTCTTTAAGCGGATCACTGCCGGATTCCAACCAGCCTTTGGTCAAATAGTACGTACCGGGATTTTCGCTGAATTCCTTCATGTAAGCCTGGTAGGAGCCTAACAAGATAGCGATACAGTCATCTGCCCGGGGAATGAATAAAGTATGTTGGCCGGCCTGTATGCCCTCCAGGCCATTGCCACACAAACCATAGCCCAACAGGACCCGGCTCGGTTCGGCAATGCCGTCAATTTGTTCTTGAACGGTCCTGGCCAGTTCTTTGGGATGTTCGTGCAGTCCGTAGTCAAGAAAGGTAATCTGATCCTCCACGTCCGGTGGCAAGAAGTGTTCCAGCAAATCCTGAAACACTTTGCAGGCGACGACGACGATGGGGCGGTGGTTCACCGTCATGCGGAATTCTGCTCGGCTTCTTTCTTACGCTGGCGAAAAGCGTTAATCCAGTTCATGCCGTAATCGTCCCGCCCCATCGACAGATCTGCCCCCAGCACCGCAATAGCAACCTCAGGTTCCAGCGGGTTGGTGATAGGGCAGGTCAGACCCGCATGAATGGCCATAGCGATAAAGGCCGCGTTGACATACTTGCGGTCGGGCAAACCGAAGGAGATGTTACTGGCTCCCATCGTGATGTTGACGCCAAATTCCTTGACGACGAGTTCGATGGTTTCCAGGGTCATACGGCCTGCGGCAGGGTCCGCGCCCATGGTCATTGCCAGTGGATCGATGACCACGTCCTTGGGCGGGATCCCCAGCTTTGTGGCTGTTTCGATGATCTTTGCCGCTGCTTTCAGGCGGGCTTCCGGAGTCGCCGGGATGCCGTCGTCATCCATGCATAAACCGATCACGGCCGCGTCATGTTCTTTGACCAGGGGCAATACGGTATTCAATGACTTTTCTTCGCCATTGACGGAGTTGACCAGCGCCTTACCCTCATAGATCGACAGGGCCGCTTCCAGGGCCGCCGGATCAGCCGTATCGATGCACAAGGGCACGTCGGTAACTTCCATCACCGTGCGCATAACTTGCTGGAGCAAGGCAGGCTCATCCGCACCGGGAACGCCTGCGTTCACATCCAGTACTTTGGCGCCCGCTTGCACCTGAGAGATGGCATCGCTGCGCACAATATCGAAATCTCCGGCTTCGAGCGCGGCCAGGACTTTCTTGCGGCCAGTTGGGTTAATTCGTTCGCCGATGATGACGGTCGGTTTTTCCCGAGAAATTTCGGTGCTTGTGGTTTTTGAAGAAATACTTGTGGTCAGGTTTTTTGTCATAGCCTCGGTCTCTCCAATGCAAAGGGCTGAATAGAGCCGCCAGCATCGATGTTTCGGGCGTACGCATGTCCGGAATACGCGGTCACGGGGCCGATCTTGACCGGTTCAAATAGAATGTCGTAACGCGGATTTCTGCTCACGCAGACTAGATCTCTCTTGTTGTTTTGTGGGGCTGCATTCGGGCGCCAAATGTATCACTTCACTTCAATCCAGACCAACAAGATTCTCCTTCAGCTCAGGTTTCGCGAGAGGGGTCTCGGTCGATACAATTCTTGGTCATTGACAAAGAATTAGTACAGACCCAAGATCGCTGCACGACGCACCGGTGGCGTTACACATATCAATTCAAAGAGTGGATTTCAACGATGTCAGATAAATTGATCCAGTCCGTCCCGACTGGCTTGTTCATCGGTGGTCAGTGGCTTGACTCCGAAGATGGAAGCCGGATCGACGTCACCGACCCTGCGACTGAAGAAGTCATCGCAAGTGTTGCCAGTGGCACACCAGCCGACGCGACACTGGCCGTTGATGCGGCCTTTGAAGCTGGAAAATCCTGG
>Ga0255046_10000195_pt1 | contig 14864 bp, 4 predicted proteins | sample BC1_12_27_MG_FD_183632 | JGI IMG/M metagenome (GOLD analysis project Ga0255046, IMG submission 183632) | Seawater microbial communities from Strait of Georgia, British Columbia, Canada - BC1_12_27 | ecosystem: Environmental > Aquatic > Marine > Strait | place: Canada: British Columbia...
ATTTGTTATAGAATCTGGTCCTTCATACACTAAAACATCTCCATCAATAATATAGTCAACACCTAGTTCGTCTAGTAAACTTAAGCGAGTTGCATAACTTTTTTGCTTAGTTTTGCTAAATTTAGCACCGCCACGTAGTCTTTCAGGTGTTGTAGGCACTAAATCTTCAAACATGCGGTTTCTAATGTGCAAGTTTAATAAACCACGTATTGTTTGACCTACAGCGTCTCTATATATTGGTTTAACAGGCTTTTGTCTAATAAGATCCATATAATCTTTTAAATTACCTGTAAGTTTACCATCTGTGTATAAAGCGTTCATAACGTTTCTAGGTAAGAAAGTACCTTTACCAAAACCATCTTTAGTCTTTGGTAATCTAGCGAAATCGTTATTAGCGTTTTTAAGTAGAAACTGTTTAGCTGTTGTTAACCCTTCAGCGTCTGTTTTCTGGTAGTTTCTAGTTTTATCAGTTATAGTCTGAGGGTTTAAACCAAACATACCAGCGTATATATCAGCAACAGCTTTTGGTACGTTTCTAGTTTGACCAAAAGTTTTAATATCTTGATCTTTAAAAGAGTCTTTAGTAGCTTTAGTTATTTTAGCTTCAACTTCAGCTTTATCTTTAGCACCAATTTTTTCTACTTGAACTTGTGAAAACTCAACTGTTTCAGTAGGTTTTTTAGCTATTTTTTCTACAGGAGCTTCTTTGGTAGCTTCAGCAACAGGTGCTTCTTTTAATCCAGCTAAATCGTCTATGCTCTGATCAAATTCTTTACCCAGGTTTCTGTCAGCTATTTCAATATACCTTTTAAAACCAGTTTTTGTAGAAAAACTATTATTTAAAAATAAAGACAATTCACCAACTTTATCTCCTTTTTCTACTTTAGCAGCATAGTCGTTAATAACGTCTAGCATACCTCTTTTACCTGTCATAATTTCATCAACAAGTAGTTGCTCATCGTAGTTTGGTCTATTTCTAAATCTTCTGGCTAAAGCTACAGCTGTTGGTCTTAGTAGCTCTAACATCTCAAAGCTTCCGTCTTTGCCTTTTTCTTCAAATAATTTATTGACAGTGTCTGAGTCTTTTTTAGCTAAACTAAAGGCCGTAGCTGATTCTCTTTCAGGTTCTCCAGATACTAATATATTTTTACTTTCGTATCTTTGTTTAAATTTATCTAAGAAGTTTAACACATCATTAGATGTCCTAAGCTCCATCATCCAAGAAGAGTCGCCCATAACGCTAGAAATAACGTTATTTAAAAACATTTTAATGGTTGGGTTCTTCTTTAGTTGACCAGCGTTGATTTTACCAAGAATGTTAGCGTTATTCATTTGTGCCATAACCTCTTCGATATCAACACCTGCTTTACCTCTTTCGCCGCTTTTAAGCACAACTTCACCTTTACCGTTTTTATACAGTGAAAATCTATCTAACAGGTCATTATAATCATCTTCGCTTATAACACCTGTGTCTTTATTTTCTTTTAATATTTTAATAGTATCTTCTATAGCTTGAGTAGCTTCTTTACTTAGATTACCATTTTCATCTCTAAGGTTTTTAGCTTTAACATTCATGTGGAATATTTCTTCTACAGGAGATATAGCTGAATACTCTGCTTCAGATTTGCTATTGCCACTAGCAATTTGTCTTAATATTACAGCATCATTTATTATTATGTCGTTCCCAGCTTGAATTGCGTTAGTTTCACCTTTAGATAAAGCTTCAGCTAGACTTTCAGCGTCAGATCTATTATAACCTTGATCTTTAAGTTGTTGCAAAGCTTGCTCTTTTGTTGGTAAATCACCGTCGTCATTTGCTTTTACTTGTATAAAATTACCGTCTTTATTCATTAGCACAGCAGCTGAATCAACAGCCATACTATATAAACCTAGATTATAAGCAACATCTATAGTCGAATAGCCAACTAAATCTCTAAGCTTATTCTCCATAGTCAACATTTCTCTTTTCTTAGTGTTAAGTAAATCGTCTTTTACTCTTCTAAGTTTTTTGTGCTCCGCTTCCAGCTCTGCTATTTTATCTCTAGACTCTTTATCTGTAGATCCGTCTTGACCAATTAATCTAGCTTGTGCTTCTAAATCTCTCTGCATTCTGCTAGCTTCAGCTATTTTAAATATTTGATCTGCAGATAAAAAATTTAACTTTTGTATAGTACTTACTTCGTTTATAGCAAACTCTCTAAGTATATCTCTTTTTCTTTGTTTTGCATCTAAAAGAGCTTTACCTTTTAAATTAGGCATGTTAATGCTTAATTGATCTAACTCGTTTCTAAGTTTTAAGTTAGTAGTTATCTCGTCTACAGATCTAAAATCAGATTTTAACGTATTAAAAACGTTCTGCATAGATCCAGGTCCCATCATAGCTAAGCTACTAAGACCGACTGATGTGAAAAACTCTGCGTTAGCTCCGTCTATAAAGCTTTTATTTTCACCTAATATATAATAATCTAAAACATTATGACCAACTAGAGTTGCAAACTCTTCAAGTTGCTCAGTAGGAACTGCTTTTGTAACCAAAGGTCTTAAACCTTGTATAGCGCCTCTAGCGCCTAGTAAAAACTTTGTTTTAAAATTATTAGTATATATTTCTGTTTTTATAACTTTATCTATACCTCTTACTTTAGAGGCGTTTCTTAATATAGAAGGAAGTTTTAAAGTACCCATTTTTTCAGCGTACTTAGCTACTGCACCATAAGCATAAGACGTGAAAGCCATTTGGTTAAAAGTATAATTTGATTTACGTCTTAAATCATCAATATCTCCAAAAGCGTCTTCTAGATAGTCTTCACTATACTTGCCAGACAATCTAAGCTCATTGTACTTGTTTAGTAGCTTTTTAGAGTCAAACTTTTCAATAGTCATTTCTCCAATTTTACTTCCAGTTTCTACAGCAAAAAAAGTATTAGCAACGATTCTCTGTTGAACTAAAGCTCTATTTCTAGCAGCCGTAAGCGCTGCTCTTCTAGTTGCAAAATCTGCACCAGACTTAAGTCCTGCGCTAGCTCCACCCGTTAATAAATAAGAAAGACCTAAGGATATAGTGCCAGTTTGATCAGCTATAGAATTAGCTGCATAATTAAAAAATGAAACTTTATCTTTCCCAATATCATCAAGTTTAAGTGACGGAGCTATATTAGCATCAGTCCAAGCGGCAATGTTTTTATTGTAGCTGTACATGCTTTCTTCCAGGTTCTTAGACGCGTCCGAAAGTGTAGTGTTAAACCTACCTACTTTAGTAAGTTCATTATTTAGTCCATTTACAAAAAATTGAGCTGATAAGTTTAAAAAGTTTTTTGTATCTTTTATAAACGTGTTATGTAAAGAGTTTGACGCTTTAGCCCATAAGCTATAGTCTAAGCCTAAAGCTTTTTCTATTATTGAATTTTTTTCAGATTCCTTGTTGAAAACTTTAGCCCTATCTAAATATCTTGATACTCTAAAATTCAATACTTTAGAGTCTTGATTTAATTTTTTTATCTTAGTAGACAACGAGCTACCAACGTACTCACCGTATGCTACTTCGTAGTTATTATAAGCTAAATTGTAATCTTCTACTGCTTTTTTATAACTCGGCGTTAAAGGACTAAAAAACATTGAATCTTCAAAATCATCAACAATGCTTTTAGCCTCAACGACTTTAGATTCTAAAGAGTTAACGTTTTCAACAAGAGGTTGGACCTGTTTCATTAAATCTTTTTCTTTTTTATCTATAGATTTTAAATCATTCTCTAAAAGTTTTTCTATACCTTTAAGTTGAGCTTCTTCTACTTTTTGCTCTTTTAATTCAGGGTTAAAATAAGAGTACGCAAATCTAAGATTTTCACTACCTTCAGAGTACATAGTCCTATTAAGCTTGTCTTTAATTAATTCGTTTCTAGCTTCGTCCAACTCTTTGCTATCAAAATCTAATTCTCCACTAGAAAGCGCTAACAACTCTTTATGCCCATCAGATCCTAAAGCGTATTTTAAATAGTCATCATAAAGGATAGGTTTTACTAGGTTTTTACCGTTATTAGTTAGCTCGTTGTAAACACCTAAACTTTTAGCTTCTGAAGCTGTTAATTGTATAGCGTCTTGACCACTGTTTGCATCTTTATATACCCTATTTTTATCTTCTTTTTTTATTATATTATAATCAGAGTACGCTTTCTCAGTAGCCTTTTCTTTTACTTGATCGTCTGTGAAATCAAAGAAATCAGGATTATTTATTTTATTTAATAAATCAAGAGATTCTTTTTTTACGTTTGGCAGATCCAAAAAGTCACTAAACTTTATAGTCTTAGAGCTTCTATTTTGCGAATAATCAAAGTCAGGACCAAAAATTTTATATTTTTGAACTTCGCTTTGACTAAGTGTTATGTCAGAAGTTCCTTGAGATTGCTCGTAGGCTTCAACAGTTTCTTTTTTTAAGTTTAAATCTACATCTATTTCTTTCTCTGGACCTACTATAGTTTCATCGTATGCAAAATCTTTTTGATCATAAATATCTTTTCTAGTAAGAGGCTCTTCAGGTTCTAATTCTACTTTAGAAGTATCTATAGTCTCGCCAGATGTGTCTGTTAAACTAAAATCTTTGCCGAGTGTTTTTCCATATTGATTAAAATCAACTATAAAACCTGCTGATTTTTCTAGATTTTCTCTAGCATCATCTAATATTTTATTTTCAGCTCTACGATTTATTAAATCAAGATTTGGATTTAATTGTGATTGTCCACTTCCAGATTCTAAATTCTCGGACGCGCCCGGTGTCTCTGTGGGTGATGCACTTGCATCCGTCTGTTTTGCAGCACCCTGTCTCTTTACTTGCTCAGGAGCTTCGTAGTTATTTTTCTTTTTCCACTCTTGAGTTTTAGCAATAACTTCTTCTCCAGATAGACCTTGTTCAAATAAAGAATTTACGTATTCTACTAGTTGCATTTAATTAAATTTATAGGTTATTAGCTTCGATGAATTGTTGCGCTTTAGCCATTTTAGCTTCTTGCAAATCAAATACTTGAGCGTCTTCAGGTATAATTGGTAACTGATTTTTAGTAAACTGAAGTAAATAATTATTCATAAAGTAGTCTTTATATTTTTTAGAAAACTCATCTTGCTTGTTTTGATCTAATGGTAAATCTTCTGTATAAGACCAGTATTTACCTTCAGACAAGTAAACGTTCCAAGCGGCTATAGCTTGCTGTTCTGAACTTATTATACCTGATATTTCAGATTTTATAAATGGTTCTGCTTTTGTTTGTATTTTCTGCAAATCGTATTGTAATACGTTTCTACCCATACCATCACCTACTTCTATAATTTTATAAATAGGTTGACCGTCTTTGTCTTTTAGTATAAATTCTTCTGCTATTTTAGCTGTTGCTTTAAGTTCGTTGTTTTCATTTATATCTTCAGGTAAAAATACACCAATTTCAGACAAAAGTTTCATCATACCTTTTGTTATGTCTGGTGTCGATGCAACTATAGAAGTTCCCGACTCTAACAAAGCTGTTATTGAGTTGCTGTTTAATAGTAAAGGTTTTTCAAAAGCTGGTCCTTCAAAAACCAAGTCTTGACCACCATCAGGTAATAAATACATTGTTACATTATAACCATCAGTTATAGAAAAACCTGGTTTACTTGACAATATGCAGAAAACTACAGTATATTCATAGTTGTTGTTAGGATCAAAGTTATATTCTTCTACAGTGCTAACTTCTGACAAAACTGTACTTATAAAGTCAATAGACTTTTGTGGAGCTTCTTCTAATTGTTTTATTCTAGCTATTTCTAGTAAACAGTTTTCACTTGTGCATTTATCACTTTCAACAGCTATTTTTAAAGCTGCATACTCTTTGGATGTATTAGCGTAAGCTCTTTCTAGTATTCTAAAATTATAGTTAGGATTAGAAGACAAATAATCAGCGTTATGACCCATAGCGTTGCTATCGATCATTTGCTTTATTGTTAAGTTGTTTATTAGATTGTTATTATCCATCTTTTATTGTTTATATACCTATACCTCCAAGTATGTCAGTAACACCACCTATGGCACCTGTAATTGCTCCTACTTGATCAGCTTTAGCTTGTTGCTCAATACCTGAAGCAGCGTCTAATAGTGCTGCAGTTCTATCAAGTTGTTGTTGTTCTCTTCTTTCTGTTTGACCAAAAACAAATTGCTTTCCAGCTGCACCTGCTTGTTGCATTCTTATTTCTTCTGTTCTTCTAGCTTGTTGCATCTGTTGTTCGCCTTGAGCTTTTAATCTATTATTTGTTGATTCCTGTTGCTCTATGCTAGCTGAAACATTTTTCTTACTTCTTAATGCTGCTTGAGCAAGAGCTGTAGCTCCACCAGCGCTAGCTCCTGTAGCTCTAAGTGTATCTAGAGTGTTAGCCAAAGATATATCAGATTCTTCTGCTTGCATTTCAGCCGCTTGAGTTGCTACGCCTAGATTAGCAAAAGGATTACTTATACTGGAGCTTAAATTTGAAAAGCCTGCATAAGGATTAATTATATCTTGTCTGTTATCTTCTAACGACTTAAGTTTCTGTTGTAAAGCTCTTTTTTGAGCTGCCGCTGCTCTAGCTGCTTTTTTAGCCGCTGAAGAACCTATTATACCGCTAACAACGTTACCAGCTACGCCTAATACTGCTCCTAACATTTTATATATTTTTTAATATCCATTATTTATTGTAAAATTACTTTCAACAGAAAACAATTGTTTTTCGCCTCCTGGGTCTGTTGTTGTATCTGTAGAGAAAGTTGCTAAAGCATAGAAGCCTTTTATACCACTCATTGAGCTACCCCAAATAACCTCACTGTCATTAGCAGAGCTATTATTTACTAGGTTAGCTACGTATTTATTTTCTTTTCTTTCGAAACCAGCGTGATGAACTGGAAACTGAGGATTACCTGTTCCAAATACAGTTTCATAATCAGATCTGTTGGTTACACTAGTGAAGTTTATAGTTGTGTTTTCTGTGAAATTACAACTATTATTAACTGTCAAAAACCCTAAACCATTAAAGTAAATAAAGTCTCCGGCGTTTATTTCAACGTCTGTGTTAAACACTAACTCTCCAGTTGAATTATTAAAAGAAACAACGGAAGTTCCTGATGGTATGCCATTTCCAGAAACTAAAGTACCAGATGGTATGATACTACTTGGTGTTATTACCGTTACGGTGTCACCCACAGATTGACTTATTGCTTGAGCTTCTAATGGAGTAAACGATGAAACTGTGGTATCAACTGCTATTCCAGCACCAGAAACATCAGAATTTAAAACAGGATTTACGCTAGCACTTATTAAAGCCGATGTACCTGTTACAGTCTGCTTGACAGAAGCAGATGAAGCAGCTTCAACAAATTCACCTTCATAATAGCTATAAATACCGCTAGTACTATCAAAGTGAGATCTCCAGTCTATTACTGGTTGAGTATCAGCTCCTGTTTGATCTGAAACAATAGAGTCAACCATCCAACCGTTGGCGCCTTCGTATGCAACAGTATTAAATGTTTTAGAATTAGAAGGTGCTGCATTGAAAGAGACTGTTACTTTACTCTGGTTATTTATTTCGTAAAAATTACCTCTATTTGTGTTAGAGTAATGCTCCCATATACCATCAGAGTTAGTTGTGTAAAACTTGTTGTTTATACTAAATATCTGACTAGGTCTAAACGTAAAGAAACTAACCCAACCTTTAGCGCCTTCGTCAAAAGATAATGTATTGTAGTCTAATTTAACACCCGTACTAGCGACTTGAGTAGATACAACGTATTGACTGTTATGCATATCGTAGCCACCTAATATTAATCCAGTGCTTGAATTTGTGTTTATTCTATTGACTTCATCTCTAAAGTAATCTTTCATACCATAAGATGATATTTCTTCTATACCGTTATTAGAAAGCCTTAACACGCAGTTGTTATTTGTATCTGAAAAATACTTAGCATAACCATACACAGCGAAACTTTCAGGGTTTTTACTTATACCATATTCACCAGAATAAGGTTGAATTGTACCTATAACTAAATTAGAGTTAGTTACAGCACCACCACCTTCAGCTGAGTATATAGCATCTTTATCTATAAGAGCTCTAGAAACTTTGTTTTCTTGGAATATAACTAAATTTGCATCTTCAGCATATAATCTCTGTATAGAAGCATTAGCTGGATCAGCTGTCTTAGTTATATCTTCACCAACAGAAAACACGTTCGTTTGGTTTATACCAGTTCTAGAATTAAATATACCGGAATATATTAAAGAGCTAGATCTAAAAGAAGCTTTGTTTTTATCTTCTACTATATAAGCCTTAACACCAAAGTCGACAGTTGTATTGTTATATCCTCCTCTTATCCTAGATTCTTCTATAGCCCAGTTTTTATCGTCAGAAGATGAAACTCTTTCATAACCACCTATATCTTCGGGTATACCAAAAGAGCCGTTCCATATTGGCTCGTCTTGATTATTTGTCTTTTTAAGAATAAAAGTGTTAAAGTATTTTACTTCTACTACTGCTCCCATGCTTTAATTATCACTTATTTTAATTTTAAATTACAACTACACTATAGTAAATAGATAGTTTGTAGCTGAAGGAACTAACGGAACATTTGTATCTGTTCCAGCTGTTAATGTCCACTTATAGGCGTAAGTACCTCCTCCATACACTAAACAGCCACCTGTTATAGCTGTATTAGTGGCTATAATTGTTTTCAAACCTTGAAAAGTATATCCTCCAAGATTGGGTTGATCTTCGATACTATTAAATCTAGCAGTCCAACCAGTTGTAGACATGTTGCCAGTACCAGTTCCATTTGAAGTTGGATTTATTATAATGTTACTACTACCGTTGCTAGATATTAAGTTGTTCCAGCTTGGAAAATCACCACTACCCTGATTTCCGTCTATCCAACAGTACCAACCATTAGTGCCATCGCCAAAAGGTATCATTGCACCGTTAGGGTCACAAACTTGAACAAATATAAACTTACCTTCATAAGGAACTCCTGTAGATATATTTCCTGAACAATTTCTATAATAACCAGTTAATGTCCACTCTTGTAATTTACATATAACTAAACCAGTGTTAACTATAGCTTGACATTGTACTGAGTCTCCTGGATCAGATACTTCATATGTTATAGTGTAAACATCTGAAGGCATATTTGCGTCTTGGTAACCAGTATTTACTAAATCTATTTTAGCAGCAGAATTAAAAAACGCGTATCCAGGATTTTCTAAAGCAAAGTAGCCTGGACTTAAAGTTTCTTCTCCAGGTGTTCCAGCTCCTCTAACTTCACTTATTTTGGTAAAAGTTAAATCTTCAGCTTTTTTAACATTACTTAGTAAGTCAGATGATTTCCAACCAGCGCCATTAACAGCTTTTAACTCACCAATATATCTAACATTTGTTCCACCAGGGTAAAAAGGTGGATTAGGGCAATCGTCCCAAAGCTCTGATTCATTAACTGTATTTAAAACTTGATATTCGTCTACAGTAACAGCTTGATCAACTTCTAGTATTCCAGGGGCTCCAAACGTAAGTTTTCCGTTAGGGTTATTATTGTAAGAAGGCACAGTTATATTTTTGCTAACAGTGAAAGTTGTTTGACCAGCAACTGGTGTATCTGGTTGTATAGATTGTATGTAAGTGCCATTAGGTACACTTCCAACATTGTTACCTGGCGCTCTATATATTAAATCATTTACGTTTACAAGTCCAGTAGCAAAATTACCTGCTATAAAAGTATTAGTGTCGTCAACATCCTCTAAAACCCATATTTCAAGAACAGGATCTGCTGGTGGACTAAAAGCGGTACCTGTTGTTTGTAGTCCAGAAGGTAAAGGATACGATATGTTTGTTGTTGTTACGTCCCAACCGACGCCTATGTTTTCACTTCCTGTGTAAACGTTTATTTCAGTAACATTTGATTGAGCGTTTAAAACTCTAACAGTGGAGCTATTTCCAGAACCTGTTGGTATATGAGGCTGCGTGTTGCCTAGACTCAAACTTTGAGTTATAGTTATAGGTAGGTCATTTACAACAGCTGAGAAAGTTAATGTAAAGTTTCTAGCTCCTTCATCAGTTCCGTAATATATTTCACCTACAAAACCAGGTGCGGCTTTAAGCATGTATTCATAACTACCTAAAGTTGTTTCTTCAAAAGAAAACACAGGGTTAGGAACGTTAAAAGCCGTATATTCTGTTTGAACATTTATTCCATTGCCGTCAACAGCGCTGTCTAAAGATAAAGGCACGTCAATATCTCCAGATGGTATAGCTGCTCCAAAATTGTCTACTAAATAGACTGGCGCTTGCAAACAATCTTCTCCAGATCTTAAGCTTTCATTAAAAGGATTATCATTCCAGTTTGAAAGACCTGCAGCGCCACTTCCGCCTGGATTTTCATTTATTATGACATCGTTTATATCTTTTATAAACCCAGTTGTTGATGTTTCCCAGAATATATCTAGCAAACTTTGAACTGGTTCTGTTTCATATACAGCTAAGTATTGTATACCTGGAACTGCTGCGCTATAAACATTTATTGAATCGCCAAGAGTGACCGGTACTGCTGTAGACACAACTAATTGATCAGGTTCTGTAAAATCAACTAAAGTTCCACCCGTTAATTGAACAACGTTGTTTACTTCAACTATAATATTGTTAGGGGGACCACCGTTAAAATCTACGCTTAAAACAACTGTCCCTTCAGGCACGCCAGCTTGTGTATCCATTGTTTGACCTGCAACTATAGGAGCAGACCCAGGTGGATTTCCACCGGCAATATCATTGTTGAATTCAATAGTTGTTCCTGTAAATCCAGTTCCTGCAACTTCCCAGTTCTGCCCAGCGGCATTACCACCTGTAAAACCAGATCCAGAAACAACTAAGTCATCTGGAAAGCCTGGTCCAACAACTTTGTCTCCAATTTCTATATCTGCTGAGTCTCCAGATACGGATGTTAACTGAAGCGTATCGGTGGTGGCTGTAACAGCTATAATACCACTAACCGCTGTAAAGTTTACATCAGCAACTTGCCCTATTTTTTTAGCTGTATTTATTCTAGCTATATAAGGATTAGATTCTACAGAGTAAAATTGAGGAAAATAATTTGGAGCTGGAGGATCTTGAGGGTTATAATCAAAAAGATCTATATTTGTAGCTACAGTAGAAGCAAAATCAAAAGTTCTACCTGGATAATACTGTAAATTACTATCGCCAATATTACCTAAAGTTTCTGAAACTTCTACGTTTGAATTTTCAACTCTACCATATAATTTAACAGAGCTTCTAAACTGATCTTGATCTGGACCAACTTCATTTAAATCTCTTGGTACTTTGTTTATGTTGTCACTTATTAAAGCTATATGCGATGTTTTTCCAACTTCTAAAGTAGTATCATTGGGATACGCTGCCATTATACCCGGCAAATACACATTGTAGTATTCTTGCTCAGTTTGTTTTACAACAACTTTAAATGTATACCAACCAAGAGGATTATAATCGCTAGACGTTGGATCTCCATTATAAACACCTGGTAAACCAATTGATAAGTTTTTTTCAGTTGCTATTGTCTCGTTAAACAACATTTTTATAGAGTTACCTCTCCATTCATCTGGTTGAACGCTAGAATCAATGTATGGAGAGTAAATAGTAGAACCTATAAATTTATTTCCACCAATAGTTATTAAGTCTTTATTGTCAGATAATATAACTCCAGACTGTCTACCATATCTATCTGATAAAACAACACCGACTTGATAATTTCTATTTGTTTTAACACTATGATTTGGATATTCTATAACACTACTAGTGTTTTTAGTATCACCACCTGGTTCTATTATTATAACTTGTCCTAAATTAATATTAGCTGTTGTAGCGTTGTCTATTGTTATTGTGCCAGTATTTCCACCTCCAGCTGTAACACTAGTCACTAAGGTTCCTTCAGGTATACCTGGACATATTACTATATAACCTATTTCTATGGTTGAACCACTTTTTGGCGTGTAATTAGTAAACGTTATAGTTGTAGATCCTAACGGTATTGCATCAGCGTCTACTGTAACTTCGTTTAAGCTAAATTCGCTTTTTTCCGTAACAGCTACATTGTAATTTAGATGATCTGGAGCTGAGTGCTTGTTTTGAAAATTACCATATATAACTCTATTACCAGATATCTCTTGTGCAAACGCTTTTACTGGTATTTTATCATATACTCTTATTAAATCTTTTTCTGGTAATGTTTTAAAAGGTTTTTTACAATCGTAATTATAAGTGTAATAATCAGTTTCACCCACCGTTAACACTGTGTCTTCAGCTATAGTCTGAGCAGAGCTTAAAGTTATTGTTCCAGAAGTGCTTGGGTTTTCATCTGTATTGTCTGGCTCGTAGTTATCTACAGTTACCACTGAAGTGCCTAATATGCCAAAACCAGTTATTCTGTCTCCGATGTTTATACCACCTTGAACATTATCAACAGCAAGTGTTGTTGTTGTTGTAGCCGCAGAAGCTTGACAAGTCGCCGCCGCGTTGAATATGGTGTTAATATCAATAGAATCTACAACTTTAACAGATGGTCCATCTGATTCTTTGTAAAGTATTTCTAGTGATTTTACTTTTAATTTATTTTGTAGTTCGTAGTTATAAAAAGGGAGTGGTATTCTGAGCTCTATATTGTTTACTTTATTTTCCATGAAAGAAACTATAGAACTTCTAAAAGCGGCGTCTTGATCGTTTACATCTTGTACATTATCTGCTTCGTCTTTTTTAACATACATAAAATAACCATCTTGCTTTGGTATAAATGTAGATTGTGTAAATGTAGAAAATAAAGAATACTCATCATCATCAAACTTAAATCTATACCCAAATCTAACAAATTTATCTTCTAAATAAGTTGGATCACCGGCGTAGTCTTTATCGTAATAAGGGTTAGCATTAAAAACTATGCTTTGAGTAATATCGTCTAATTGTGGCAAAGTACCACCGGTTACGGTCACTTCCCAAGCATTAGTAGAATCATTATAAACAAAGCTATCAACTGTAACACCCAAGACTTCTACTATTGATGGAGGACTTGTTTTTGTTGTGTAATAAACTTTAGCTCCAGTTGTCCCATATGGTCCAGGTACAACTATATCACCTTCGAGCGTGCTTAAGTTTACTTGAGTATCGCCGGCCAATACGTTATCTTTTATAACTCCTTTTCCACCATTTGGTAGATAAAAACTAGACACATCTTTCATCGTAGATTCGTAATCTCCAGAAGATAACGCGCTTTCTGAAAAAAGTTCTATAGACTTATGTGGATTATATTTTGCTACAGATATTTGATCTTCTGTTGTGTAATATCCAGATATTGTACTAGCTTTTTGTATATTTATTTTTCTTGGCTGATTTCTATTGTCTGTCCAAAATAGTAAATTTTCTAATATATTTACACCATATATGGGGTGTTTGGTAGAGAAGTTTAAAAAAGGGCCCTCAATTAAAGTTGTTAATGTTTTTGTTTTAGAGTCAAAGGCCAATATAAAGTTACCGGCTGATGGGTTGTAGTAATCTATATTTCCATTGTGGTTGGTATAAAATAAATAAGCAATACCTGTAGAGTCATCAACGACTTGACCTATACAGCTTAAACTACTAGCTCCAGTGTGAGTACCAGCGTCAGCTGCCTTAGTGTTACCTAATACATTTTCTAAAGATCCAACCTCGTCGCCTTCAGATTTATTAACCTGCACATTAACAGCATCTCTGTATTCATTTTTGTCTAATATGCGAGCATCCAAGTCTTTATTCATCTTGGATTTTAAAAACGTATTTTTAGCTTTAGCCATTTAATTTTAGTGTTTTATCCATTTAGATTTACCTCTCATAACTTGAACTATTTCAGTTAGTTTTATATTAGATAATCTAATTTTAGCGTTTCTTAATTTAGAGCTTCTGTCTCTTTTAAGTCTTTGAACTAAATACTCAGGTTGATTAGCTCTAGTAGATACTATGTAGTGTAATATAGAAGCGTATAAAGCTTCTTCTGCTAGCTTGGGCACTTTAGTGTCTAGATCGTGAGCTAAACCATCAGATATGTATTCTAACACAATTATTCTATCAGCTAAATTACTAGAAAAAGATATCTTACCTTCTCTTTCGTTCATCATAAAATAACCATTCATATTGGAGTATTGAGGATCTGTACCGTAAAACTGTCCTAAGTTCCAGTTTCCATTGTAGCCATAAGCTTCACTAAAATACGCCCACTCGTCTAGGTTGAAATTATTGCTTAAAAACTGTGTATTTAATTTTTTAAATCTTTCTTCTGTTATAGAAGTACCTTCTATATTTTCACCAAAGTTGTCTTGAACCGGAACCCCTGCTGCATCTTGAACTGGGTTGTTATAAGGTGATATAGTTAAATTATTAGTAGGAAATAAAGGTCTTTTTACACCAGCGCTATCTATCCAAGATATATTTACATAGTTTACGTAATCTTCAGGTATAACAATACTAAGGCTAGCAGGTACAGTTAATTCTTGAGAATGTATACTTTTTAAAGTATCATAACTAAATTCTTGTAAAGATCTTTTAGCGAAAAACAATACGTCAGATTTTTTAGCTTTTTGTATTATTTTACCATCTCCAACATAACCAACCATGAAGTTGTCTATAGCATCATTTAGAGTTATGTAACTATAACCGCCATAGTTTTCTTCTACAGTATCACCAAAAGCATCTTGAGTTCCATAGTTACCACCACTAAGTGTTTTTAATTGAACAACAACAAAAGTGTTTTGAGGTAACAAAACTGGAACGGCTTTTGTGCCTATGTATATTGTATTACTACCTACTTCATACTCACTAGTGTA
>Ga0255046_10000196_pt1 | contig 14847 bp, 9 predicted proteins | sample BC1_12_27_MG_FD_183632 | JGI IMG/M metagenome (GOLD analysis project Ga0255046, IMG submission 183632) | Seawater microbial communities from Strait of Georgia, British Columbia, Canada - BC1_12_27 | ecosystem: Environmental > Aquatic > Marine > Strait | place: Canada: British Columbia...
CTGGCCGAAATCGAAGGTCATGTCGATGCCGGCCTCGGGTTTGCCAAAAGACGTGTCATTCAGTACCGACAGCAACGGCAAATGAACCTTGGCGTCCTTCCAGGCATTGCCCAGTTCGTCCGGTGTGACCGCGACTGGTGAAAATGCGCTCGACGGCTTTGACTGGAAGAAACCGAAGCCCTTGGCAAGTTCACCCGGAATGAGGTTTCGGAGCGAAACATCGTTTACGAGCATGATCAATTGGATGTGATTCACGGCGTCGCTGGCGGAGACGCCCATAGGCACGTCGTCTGTGACCACAACGATCTCGGCCTCGAAGTCGATCCCCCACGCTTCATCCGCCATTGGGATAGGATCGTGCGGGCCAAGGAACGCGTCAGAACCGCCCTGGTACATGAGCGGATCGGTCCAGAATGTTGCGGGCATCTCGGCGCCGCGGGCCTTCCGGACAAGCTCGACGTGATTTACATAGGCTGAACCGTCGGCCCATTGATAGGCGCGCGGTAAGGGTGAAGCGCAGGCCGTTTCATCAAAGGTCTCACCTTCTCCGGCATCAAGTCTCGCCGCTATTGCCTCGAGGGCAGGGCGGGTCTTTTTCAAGTCATCGAGTGCCGCTTGCAAAGTCGGAGCCACATCACTCGCCGGCAGGTAGCGATCCAGGTTGCTCGAAACGACGACGAGGCGGCCGTCGCGGCCGTGTTTCAGTGATGCAAGTTTCATTATTCGTCGCCTCTGAATTCCAGCTCATGTAGCCAGGCTGCATGACGTGGTGCCTTCTTGGTCACGCTCCATTCTTCGAGCATAGCCGGTGCGACCCGCTTGAGCTCATCGACCTGCTCCTGCGTCTGTGTATTCGCAACGAGTTCCAGGCGGTGGCCGTTCGGATCAAAAAAGTAGATCGATTGAAAGATACCGTGATTGGTCGGCCCGATGACATCAACGCCCTGGCTCTCGACATGCTCCTTGGCGGCGAGCAACGTATCATAACTCTCAACTTCAAAGGCAATGTGCTGCACCCAGGCAGGCGTATTTCGGTCGCGGTCCATCTCGGGACGAGTGGGCAACTCGAAGAAGGCGAGCACGTTACCCATGCCACAGTCGAGAAACACGTGCATGTAAGGATCGGGCTCTTTGGTTGACGGTACCTGGTCTTCAGCAAACGCAACCGTGAATTCCATATTCAGCACCCGCTGATAGAACTCGACGGTTTCCTTGGCGTCCTTGCAGCGATACGCGACGTGATGAATACGTTTGAGATTCACTTTCTACTCCTGTTCAGGCACTGGCATCAACGATGCCACGGGCAATCTGGTCTCGTTCGATCGACTCAAACAGGGCCTTGAAATTGCCCTCGCCAAATCCTTCGTCTCTCTTGCGTTGAATAAACTCAAAAAAGGTCGGCCCGACCATGTTCGCCGAAAATATCTGCAGCAACAAGCGCGCCTCGCCGTCCTCGGTACTACCATCGAGCAATATGCCGCGAGTCCGGAGCTCTTCAAGCGGTTCGCCGTGGCCTGGCAAGCGCTCTTCGAGCATTTCGTAGTAGGCATCCGGTGGCGCCGTCATGAACTCGATGCCCTGTTTCGCCAGCCGGTCCCAGCACTCATAGAGATTGTCACAGGACAACGCGATGTGCTGAATACCTTCGCCATTGAAGGCCATCAGGTACTCTTCGATCTGCCCCGTGCCTTGTGACGCTTCCTCGTTCAGCGGTATGCGAATGCGACCGTCCGGCGCTGTCATCGCCTTCGAAAACAATCCCGTGTGCTTGCCCTTGATATCGAAGTACCGAATCTCACGGAAGTTAAAAATACTCTCGTAGAAATCGGCCCAGAAATTCATACGACCTCGATACACATTGTGCGTCAGGTGATCGATCTCCTGGAAGCCGCAGCCCTCGGGATGTCGCGGGACACCGTCGATGAACTCGAAGTCGATGTCGTAAATCGTCGAACCTTTCTTATAGCGATCAATCAGGTACAGGGGCGCACCGCCGATGCCCTTGATCGCTGGTAAACGTAATTCCATCGGACCGGTTGGGATCTCGATCGGCTGTGCGCCGAGTTCGAGCGCCCGCGCATAGGCGTGATGCGAATCCTTTACGCGGAACGCCATGCCACAGGCCGATGGGCCGTGCTCCTGCGCGAAGTAGAAAGCGTGGCTGCCCGGTTGGCGATTGATGATGAAATTGATGTCGCCCTGGCGATACAGCGTCGCGTCTTTCGAGCGGTGATGGGCAACTGCACTGAATCCCATCGACTCGAACGCCGACTCAAGCAGCCCGGGTACTGGCGATGCGAATTCCACGAACTCGAAGCCGTCAAGGCCCATTGGATTGTCGAACAGGTCGGTCATCGGAAAATCCTCGCTCACATGTCGCAGATAAGTTTTCGACATTATGCGCGTATTTCGACGAAAAGGTGTTCAATAACAAGCGAAGTTCTGGAAAAAATGAAACAAAAACTTCATAATATCTAAAAATATGAGCGAACAGTCCAAATGAAGCTAACCCGTTCCGACCGCCGTCTGTTGAACGAGCTGCAACGCGATGCGACGCGCAATCAAAGTGAGCTGGCTGAGGTCGTCGGCATGTCGCGAACGTCCTGCTGGCGCCGCATTCGCGATTTCGAAGAAGCGGGCCTGATTGTACGTCAGGTCGCGCTGCTGGATCCCAAGGTGGCGGGCTTCAATATCCAGGTCCAGCTGCTGGTTACGATGACAGAGCACACCGATGAAAACCGGCGGAGTTTCGAGCAACACGTGTCGTCGCTGCCAGAGGTGACCGAGTGCTTCTCGGTTTCGGGTGATCGAGACTATGTTCTTCAGGTTGTGGTAGAGGACATGGATTCTTACAACGAATTTCTGAACGGCCAGATTTTGAGACATGCGGCCGTGCGTTCGGCAAGTTCGACATTTGTCCTGCGCCGGGTCAAGTACTCAACCGCGCTACCGTTATCCGGCTGACGTCAACAATGTAACGGACAGTCCGGGCATTGCCACTTCGCGGTCGTCGATCCAGACTTCCGCCTGGTCTGCGCTGGAGAACGCGAGGTGCCAATTCGTTGGGCTGCGGGTCGGTGGCAAAGGCATCGTTACCGTTTCGCTGTCTCGGTTGATCATTATCGCGACGGCGCTGTTTTGCGCCATCGCGCTTGTTTCTTCTATCAATACGGCAAAGGCATGACTGGCTTCCCACTCATGCTCCCGCTTGGCCTGTCCATCCCTGTTGATCCACCGGATCTCGATCGTGCTGTGTCCTTGCTGCAGCGTGCCATGTACGTAGTCATCAATGCGCAGCAAAGGGTGCTCACGGCGTAGCCAGACGAGCTCGCGAATCTGCTCAAGGAAAGTCGGATCGTCGTCTAACGAGGACCAGTCCAGCCAGCAAGTTTCATTGTCCTGCGCGTATCCGTTGTTGTTGCCATTCTGCGTATTACCGAATTCATCACCCGCGAGTAACATCGGGACGCCCTGCGAAAACAGCAATGTTGCCATCATGTTTACGCGTTGTCGGCGTCGCAGCGCGTTAATGGACGGATTGTCCGTTTCACCCTCATCGCCATAGTTGCGACTGTAGTTGTGCGAGTGCCCGTCGCGATTGTCTTCGCCATTGGCCTCGTTATGTCGATGTTCATAACTTACCGTATCGCGCAACGTAAAACCGTCGTGCGCAGTTATGAAGTTGACACTCGCGAGCGGCCTTCGCAGGCTCGGCTCGAACAGGTCAGCTGAGCCGCTAAGCCGCCTCGCCAGCTCGCCGCTTTTACCATGGTCGCCACGCCAGAATTGCCGTACGCCGTCACGATACCTGTCGTTCCATTCGGCCCAATGTGGCGGAAAGTGCCCCAGTTGGTAGCCGCCCGGACCCGGGTCCCATGGTTCGGCGATAAGCTTGGTATCTTGCAGGCTCGGGTGGTTGCTGATCTCCGACAAGACGGGATGTGTCGGCGAAAATCCATCGCCGCGTCGGCCGAGAACGGTCGCGAGGTCGAATCGGAAGCCATCGACGCCCATGACTTTTACCCAGTATTCGAGGCTATCGAGCATCATCTGGCGCACACGTATGTGATTGAAATTCAGCGTGTTACCGCAGCCGGTATCGTTGACATAGGTGCCGTGATCATGCGGCTCGGTGCGATAGTATGTGCGGTTGTCGATGCCGCGGTACACCAGCGTTGGCCCCAACCGATCCCCTTCACCCGAGTGGTTGTACGCGACATCGAGAATTACCTCGAGTCCGGAATCGTGTAGCGTGCGCACCATGTCACGAAACTCAGTCACGCTATCGTGACGACCGTAACGTTGCATCGGTGCAAAAAATCCAACGGAGTTGTAGCCCCAGAAATTGCGGAGGCCGCGATCTGCAAGGTGCTGCTCGTCAATGAACGTATGTATGGGCATCAATTCAATCGAGGTAACACCTAACGCCTTCAGGTGCGCGAGCACGTCGCGATGGCGCAGGCCGTCAAACGTCCCACGTGCTGCTTCCTCTATCGCCGGATGCCGCATCGTGAATCCGCGGACGTTGCACTCGTAGAAAACCGTGTCAGCCCACCGAACTGCGGGCGAGGTCGCAGGCGCGTCATCGAGGTGATGGTGCACAACGCTCTTGGGCACGAATGGAGCGCTGTCCTCCTCATTGATAAGCATTTCGCCGTCGATTTCGGCGTAATCGAATACATCGCGATGCCACCGCAGGCTGCCTGAAATCTCACGCGCATAGGGATCAAGCAGCAGCTTCGCCGGATTGCAGCGCAGGCCGTCGGCTGGGTCATATGGCCCATGCACGCGAAAGCCATAGTGCTGGCCCGCGCCGCAGCCTGGCAGGTAGCCGTGCCAGACACTGTTGCTGCATTCGGGAAGATCGATTTGCTGCTGCAGCTGGCCATCTGCCGCGAACAGGCATAGCTCGACTCGGTCAGCGACGGCAGAGTAGACGGCGAAGTTGGTCCCGGAGCTGTCCGGCGTCGCCCCAAGTAATTCGGGATTGCCGGCTCGCATCACTTCACTTTGAGGTCGACAGGCTCAAGGTGCCAGATATCCTCGTTGTAATCACGCATGGTCCGATCCGTGGAGAATCGGCCGGATGCGGCGGTGTTCAGGATACTCATGCGCGTCCAGCGATCGACATCGCGGTAGGCATCCTCGGCGGCAGCTTGCGCGTCAACAAAACCGCGAAAATCGGCAGCGGTCATCCAGGCATCGGCAGGTTCACGAATGGACCGCAACACGTCGTCAAATACGCCAGGCTCGAAACGGTTGAAGTGTCCACTTTCGAGAAGGTCAATGACACGACCGAAGTCTTCATTTTCGTCGATGATAGCTTGCGGGTTATAGGTTTCGCGGCGCTCGGCAATTTCGTCAACGGTCAGGCCGAACAAGAAAAAGTTCTCTTCGCCGACCGCTTCGCGAATTTCCACGTTTGCGCCGTCGAGTGTGCCGATCGTAACGGCCCCATTCATCATGAACTTCATGTTGCCGGTTCCAGAGGCCTCTTTGCCAGCCGTCGATATCTGCGCGGACAGGTCAGCCGCCGGGCAGATGATCTCCATCGCCGAAACATTGTAATCAGGGTAGAAGATCAGTTGCAGCTTGCCTTCCATCGCCGGGTCGGAGTTGATCACGCGGGCAACGTTACTGATACATTTAATGATGTTTTTTGCCATGACGTAGCCTGGTGCTGCCTTGCCACCGATGATGATGGTTCGTGGCGCGACGACATCGCTATTTCCGAGCCGTATAACTTCGTACAAGTGCACGGCATGCAGCAGGTTCAGCAATTGACGCTTGTACTCGTGGATTCGCTTGACCTGAACGTCAAACAGCATGCCCGGGTCAACGTGCAGCCCGGTTTTCGCCTCGAGGTCGCGCGCCAGGCGCACTTTGTTCTTCAGTTTCACGGCCCGCCAGGCCTTGTGAAAGGTCTTGTTGTTTGCGTACTTTCTAAGCTTTTCTAGTTCGGTGAGATCTGTCGTCCAGCCGTCGCCGATCTTTTTCGTGATGAGCTTGGCGAGGTCCTTGTTGCAGGCCGCAAGCCAGCGACGTTGCGTGACGCCGTTGGTCTTGTTGTTGAATTTCTCGGGCCACATCTCGGCGAAATCACGGAACAGGCCTTCACGCAGCAGCTTCGAATGCAGTTCGGCAACGCCGATCACCGAGAAACTGCCGACGATCGCAAGATAAGCCATTCGGATCATCGGATCGCTACCTTCCTGAATCAATGACATGCGGGCGATACGGTCGCTATCGCCAGGCCAATGTTGACTGACCTCAACGATAAAACGTGCATTGATTTCATAGATAATGTCGAGCAGCCGTGGCAGGAGCCGACGGAACATCGATACCGGCCACATCTCGAGTGCTTCTGGCAACAAGGTGTGGTTCGTGTATGCCATGGTTTTTCGCGTAATTGCCCAGGCTTCGTCCCAACTCAACCCGTACTCGTCGATAAGCAGACGCATCAGCTCCGCGATGGCAATGGCCGGGTGTGTGTCATTGAGCTGGAAGCAGTTTTTGTCGGCATAATCCGCAAAGTCCTCGCCGTGGGCGGTGACCCAGTTGCGCAGCAGGTCCTGCAAACTGGCAGACGCCAGGAAATACTGCTGCTTCAGGCGTAACTCCTGGCCGTTTTCGGTCTCGGCGTTCGGGTACAACACCATCGTAATGTTCTCGGCTGCATTCTGCGAAGCCACCGCTTCGGCGTAGCTGCCGGCATTGAACTCACCAAGGTCAAAGGCATCCGTCGCGGATGCAGACCACAGCCGCAATGTGTTGACCATGTCATTCCGGTATCCGGGTATCGGGACGTCGAAGGGAATCGCCAGCACGTCGTGCGTGTCGATCCATGCATGGCGGGTCTTGCCTGTTGCGTCGGCATACAAAGCGCTGCGTCCGCCAAAATGAACGGTCTGCGCATACTCGATTCGTTCAATTTCCCAGGGGAAGCCCTCACGTAACCAGGAGTCAGGTTCTTCGACCTGGTAGCCGTTTTCGATTCGCTGATGAAACATGCCATAGTGGTAACGAATGCCGTAGCCGATTACCGGTAACGACAGCGTCGCACAGCTGTCGAGAAAACAAGCGGCAAGGCGGCCAAGACCCCCATTGCCGAGTCCCGCATCTCTCTCTCGATCGTAAACATCCTCCAAATCGAGGCCAAGGCGCTCGAGGGCTTCGGACGTTGCCTCTTCGATCCCGAGATTCAGCAAGGCGTTGCGCAGCAGTCGACCCATCAGGAATTCGAGTGACAAATACGCGACGCGGCGCTTGTCGTCGCGCTGCGTCGCATTGCGCGTTTTCGTCCAACGCTCCATTAGCCGGTCGCGTGCCGCGAATACCACGGCCTGGTAGAGGAACGGAGACTTGGTGCGAATGGTCTGCCGGCCAAGCATACGGCCGAAGTAATGCGTGAAGTCCTCCAGCATCGAGTCTGCCGTCATTGGCAGACTCGGTGATTGCAGTAACTCGATATCGCCAATCCCGGCTATCTTCTCGTTCTTTGCGGCCATCTGTCAGTCTCCTTACGACACGGGCTGTAGTATAAGCGTTGTGAGCGGCGGCAAGGTCAGACGCAGGGAATGAGATCGGCCATGATGGCCGTGATCATCCGCCGCCAATGACGACGCGCCTGCGCCACTGCCACCGTAGCGTTCATCGTCGGTGTTGATCAGCACCGTGAAATTGCCACCAGAGGGCACGCCGACCCGGTAGTCGTCACGGACAATCGGCGTGAGGTTGATAATGCAGACAACGTTTCCACCGTTGCGATCGCGTCGGATCCAGCTCAACACGCTGCTATCACGGTCGTGGTAGTCGATCCATTCAAAACCGCTGCCCTCAAAATCGATCTCGTGCAACGCTGGTGTGCGTCTGTAAAGCCCGTTCAGGTCACGAATCAGGTTCCGGACACCGCTGTGCGGCGCGTTATCCAGCAGGTGCCAGTCGAGCGACTGATCGTGATTCCATTCGTGACGCTGCGCGATCTCGTTGCCCATGAACAACAGCTTCTTGCCAGGATGGGCGAACATCGCCCCGTAATACGCGCGCAGGTTTGCAAATTGCTGCCAGTCGTCTCCAGGCATGCGCCCGAGTATCGAGTGCTTGCCGTGCACGACTTCGTCGTGCGATAGCGGCAACACGAAGTTCTCGGTAAAGGCATACACCAGTCCAAACGTCATTTTGTCGTGGTGGTACTTGCGGTGCAGCGGATCCTCAGACATGTAGGACAAGGTGTCGTTCATCCAACCCATGTTCCACTTGTAAGTGAAGCCGAGGCCACCGGAGTGTACGGGTTTCGAGACGCCCGGCCAGGCCGTCGACTCCTCGGCATAAGTGGTTGCACCCTGTGCATGAACCTCGGTATTCAGGCGGCGCAGGAATACGACGGCCTCAATATTTTCGTTGCCGCCGTGTTCGTTCGGCAGCCACTCACCTTCCTTACGCGAGTAGTCGAGATATAGCATCGAGGCAACCGCATCGACGCGCAGACCGTCAATGTGAAATTCGCTGATCCAGTAAAGCGCATTGCCGATCAGGTAGTTCATGACCTCGCGCCGGCCATAGTTAAAAATCAGGGTGCCCCAGTCCGCGTGTGCCCCCTTTCGGGGATCCGCGTGCTCGTAGAGGGCCGAGCCATCAAACTGACGCAGGCCGTGCTCGTCTCCGGGAAAGTGCGCCGGGACCCAATCCATAATCACACCGATGCCGGCTGCATGGCAGCAATCGACAAAATAGCGAAAATCGTCCGGGTTCCCGAATCGCTGCGTCGGGGCGAACATGCCAATCGGCTGGTAACCCCAGGAGCCGTCGAAGGGATGCTCCGACACCGGCATTAGCTCGATGTGCGTGTAGCCCATGTCAACGACGTACTCGACCATTTCGTGCGCGAGGTCTCGATACGACAAATAGCGGCCATCATCCTTGCGGCGCCACGAACCGAGATGCACTTCGTAGATGCTCACGGGTCTGCCGAGATCAGGCTCTACCGTACGGCCGCCCTGCCATTTGCTATCTTGCCAGTCGTAACTGCTGTCGAAAACGATTGAAGAGTTACCGGGTGGTGGCTCGTGGTAAGTCGCGTAAGGGTCGGATTTCAGCGGCAGCAAATTGCCGTCCGTATCCTGTATCTCGTATTTGTACAGCGTCCCATTGCCGACCGCGGGCGCGAAAATTTCCCAGATGCCGTTGCCGGGATGCAGGCGCATGACGTGACGCCTTCCGTCCCACTGGTTGAAGTCCCCAACCACGCTGACCCGCGATGCGCTGGGTGCCCAGACTGCGAAACGAGTACCTGATACACCTTGGAGATTACAGGGGTGCGCTCCGAGCTTCCGGTAGACGTAGCGATCGGATCCTTCACCCAGCAGGTAGAGGTCCATCTCGCCCAATGATGACGGGAATCGATAGGGATCCTCGACCACCATCGAATCGCCAGACGCATAGGTCACGCGCAACGCATAACGACGCTTGCGCGCCGGCATTGCGCCTTCGAACAAGCCGCCAGCATGAATCTTCGTCATGTCCGCGAGTTTTTTGCCGGCTCCGTCGAGCAGTTCTACCGACGCTGCATCAGGCTGCAACGTTCGCACGAAACGGCCGTCGGGACCGACATGTGGGCCGAGCACCGCAAACGGATTGTTATGACTGCCGGCAACCAGTGCCTCGTATTCGGGGTTTCTTTTCATTGTTGTTTCCGGATGGGTGACTGACCGAGTATGGACTAGCGCGTGAAATGCAGTTGCTGCCCGAGCATGTCGGGCGTGACCAGCGTCACTCCGCCCTTGGTCATCCTGAATCCACGCTCCCTGTCGGCGTCGTGGTCTACCCCGATTTCTGTGCCAGCCGGGACCTTTGCGCCTCGATCGACGATCGCTCGGTTAATTGTGCTGCCTTCCCCAATCTCCACGTCCGGCAGAACTACGGAATCGGTTACCGTGCTGTACGAGTGCACATAACAGTTCGTGAAAAGCAGCGAGCGTCGCACCGAAGAGCCCGAAATCACGCAGCCGCCCGAGACCATCGACTGGATGGCCTCACCGCGTCTCTCCGGCTCATCGAACACGAATTTGGCGGGCGGCGCCTGCAGTTGGTGCGTCCAGATTGGCCAGACCTTGTCATACAGGTTTAGCTGCGGCGTTACCGAAACGAGTTCCATGTTGGCTTCCCAGAACGCATCGAGGGTACCGACGTCACGCCAGTACGCTTGCTTGCCTGATTCCGGGTCGCGCAACGGGTAGGCATAGACTTCGTAATTCTTAATGACGGACGGAATGAGGTTGCGGCCGAAGTCGTGTTGCGTACCCGGCGTATCGGCATCCTTGATGGTCTGTTCGTAGAGGAAATCCGTATTGAAAACATAGTTGCCCATGGATGCCAGGCACATGCCCGGTTTGCCGGGAATCGGGTTCGGCTTCTCGGGTTTTTCGTCGAAAGCAATGATGCGGCCCTGATCGTTAACCGTCATGACGCCAAATTCGCCGGCGGCTTCTTCGAGCGGCATCTCAAAGCAGCAGATCGTCATGTCTGCGATTCTCTCTACGTGAAAGGCCAAGAACGGGCCATAGTCCATTTTGTAGATGTGGTCGCCGGCCAGGATCAGCACAAAGCGTGGATCGTGTGTACGAATGATGTCCAGGTTTTGATAGACGGCATCCGCTGTGCCGCGATACCACTCGCCACCGACCCGTTGTGAAGCCGGCAAGATCTCGACAAACTCTCGTTCGCCGGCGCCCGCCTGGAACCAGGACCAACCATTCAGCAGATGCCGGATCAGCGAATGCGCCTTGTACTGGGTCAACACGCCGATGCGCCGAATACCCGAGTTAATGCAGTTCGACAGCGCAAAATCGATAATGCGGAACTTGCCGCCGAAATGCAGGCCCGGCTTCGCACGCCAGGTGGTGAGTTCGTGCAATCGCGATCCCTGCCCACCGGCGAGAATCAGCGCCAGCGTCTCCCGGGTCAGACGACTGACAAATCTTGTGTCTTCCTTGAGCTTCGCGTCGTTCATTTAGCAACTCTTCTTATTGATAGGCTTCGTGTATCACGGCAGGTTCCGGATACGCCTTAAGCCATTGAGTTGCCTCAGTGGGCAAGCTCGCGACCCGATTCACGCACCATCGTCGCGACATTGTCGCAAACTTTGGGCGTCAATTGTGCGTCCTGTATACGCCAGCGCCAATTACCACCCGATGTCCCCGGAATATTCAGTCGAGCCTCGGATCCGAGGCCGAGGTAGTCCTGCATCGGCGCAATCGCGAGCTGTGCCCTGGTGGAGAGCGCGGCCCTGATCAGGTCGGTGTGGATAGTCTCGGCCGTGCCGCCGGTAATACTCAATACAGCTTGTCGCGCCGACTCGATTGCCTCGTCGCTGCGTATGTCATTGGGACTGCCGTTAAACCAGCCGATCGTCGTGTCGTTATCGTGTGTGCCGGTATAGCAGACACTGTTTTCGCCAACATCGGAAAGCTCGAAACCCTTATCGCACACGTCGAATTGCAGGACTCGCATTCCCGGCATGTGGTGCCGGTCACGCAGGGCTTCGACTTCCGGCGTGATGACGCCCAGGTCTTCGGCAACGATGGGTAACACACCGAGCGCGCTTTTCATTGCGTCGAATATTGCATCGCCGGGACCGGGCTCCCAGGCGCCCAGGCGGGCGGTATCCGCGTCCGACGGTACGGACCAATACGCCTCAAAGCCCCGGAAATGATCAATTCGGACTAAATCCGCAAGTTCCGCGGAGGCTCGCAGTCGTTCGACCCACCATTGATAATCGTTGGCCGCGTGTTTGTCCCAATCGTAGAGCGGGTTACCCCAAAGCTGGCCATCGTCGCTGAAATAGTCAGGGGGAACGCCGGCGACGTTGTCCGGGTGGCCGTCTTCATCAAGACGCAGGATGTCCCTATTGGCCCAGGCATCGGAGCTGTCCAACGCGATGTAGATCGGCATGTCGCCGAACAGGGAGACACCGTTAGCGTGTGCGTATTCGCGAAAGCGCTGCCACTGCTGGTGAAAAAGGAACTGCGTGATCTTGATCACCTTGATCTGTCCGGCGGCGATATCTTCGAGTTCTTGAAGTGCGGCTGAGTCGCGGTGCACGTACTCCGGCTTCCATTCGGGCCAGGGCCGCTCGTCATGGCGGGCTTTGAGGATTCGAAAAAGGGCGTAGTCATGCAGCCAGGCGGAATCGTTGGCAGCGATGAACTCGTGAAACTCGGCCATGAGCGCGTCGCCGGCCTTGTACGGAAATCGCCGTGCGGCAATATCAAGTAGCCGTTTCTTGATCGGGATCAGTACGCCGTAGTCGACGTAGTGAGTTGGAAGCGTGGTCAATTCCTCGACCTCATGCTCCTCGAGCAGCCCCATCTCGAGTAGATCGCCGATGCTAATGAGCATCTCGTTGCCTGCGAAGGTCGACAGCGGCTGGTAGGGAGAATCCCCGTAAGCCGTTGGCCCAGTTGGCAAAAACTGCCAGACGCCGAGCTGCATCCGGCGCATAGTGTCGACGAACTTGCGCGCATCGGCGCCGATTTCGCCAATTCCGTAGGGACCCGGCAGGGACGCGATGTGCAGACAAACGCCGGCCTGCTTTTTGGCCGGAAGGGTATCTGTGGTCGGCAGGCTGAGAGGGTCGAGCGCGCGCGAAACCGTTGCCTGGGATACCCCGGCAAGGTCAGCACTGTCGCGCGATGTAGGATCTTCGACTTTCATCGTGTCGATACGAGAAAACGCCCCTCGTTACCCTCTCTTTTGTATCACAAATAGCCAGCTACCGAACCAGCGGAAACCGATAGCTACAATTATGAAAAGCGCGACTCTGCCAATATCGGGTTTAGGTCCTCGTCGTGTGAGGAGCAGTAAGATTCTGAAATTTCAGTGAAAATCGACGCTCAGGGCGTCTTTGCTACGCCGTAAATTATCATTGGCGACGTCGCCCAGAGCGAGCGCAAGTGCGACGTGAATGGCATCAAGCAACGCGAGTTGCGCCATCCGGGAGTTCATTGGTGTATAGACGCTGGTGTCTTCGATTATTCTGCAGGGAAACAGCAAGTCGGCTTCTTGCGCGACGTCGGAGTCCGGATTTGTCAATGCGATGACCGTAGCACCTCTTGACTTCGTGAGTCTCGCTGCGCGAGCAAAGTTCTCCCACCGCCCGGTGTGAGATAGCAGCACCAGCACATCATCAGGCTCGGCGATAGCCGCAAACTGCAGTATCATCGTCGTGTCGCGCAGCGAGGTACAGGGTATACCCAACCGGAAGAACTTGTGGCAGGCGTCATGGGCAACGTGACCTGACGCGCCCAGACCGGCGAAAGCGATCTGTCTGGCGCCCTGCATCGCGTTGACCGCCGCTCCGACCGGCATCGACGACAGTTGTGAACGCATTTCGATCAGCGACTGAATCGACCCGTCCAGGACCTTGATGATTGCATCAGACGTCGAGTCGTCCGGGCTGACGTCCCGGTGCACGTAGGAGGCGGGATTGCTCAGGGCCTCGGTCAGGCGAATCGCGAGTTCGCGAAAACCGCCAAGTCCGACGCGCCGGCAGAAACGAACAACCGTCGGCTCGCTGGTCTCGCACTCGGTCGCCAGGCGTGCAAGCGTCGTATTGGCGGCTTCTTTGGGGTGCTCAAGGACCCATCGGCCCACGCGTCTTTCTGCAGGGCTCAGGTCAGGCAACGTGTCCGCAATCCTCTTGGGCATGAAGCGTTTTTATCGACAAGTTGTAGTAAAATTACGAGAATTTCTATAAAGAGAAGGCCCCATGGCTAAGCTCCTTCCGGTCGGAACTTTTGACCTGATAATTTTCGGTGGTACCGGTGACCTCGCGATGCGCAAACTCTTGCCCGCGTTGTATCATCGCGACCGCGATGGCCAGGTGACGGCCGAAAGCCGCATTGTCGCCGCCAGTCGCGGCACGCTGTCTCGAGACAAATACCTGGCGCTGGTTGAGAAGTCGCTCAGACAGGGCCTCCCCGATGGTGAGTTTGATGAGGCGCATTGGAAGACGTTCAAGCGGCGCATACACTATGTGCAGGCCGACGCGTTCGCGCACGACAGTTGGGGCCGGTTGAGCAAACTTTTGTCGGGGCATGAACAGAGTGTTCGTGTTGCCTATCTCGCGACGGCGCCGAGTCTGTTTGGTGCGATCGCGCAGGGTCTAAAAAAGAACGGCCTGATCACAGACAACAGTCGCATCGTTCTCGAGAAACCGGTTGGCCGGGATTATGACTCGGCCTGCGAGATCAACAATGCTGTTGGCGATTGCTTTTCCGAAAATCAGATTTATCGAATCGATCATTATCTGGGCAAGGAGACGGTGCAAAACCTGCTGGCACTGCGCTTTGCCAATTCGCTGTTTGAACCCTTGTGGCGTAGAAGCACGATCGACCACGTGCAAATTACCGTGGCCGAAGATCTCGGCGTTGGCGGACGCATTGAATTCTACGACCGCGTCGGCGCGCTGCGTGACATGGTTCAGAATCACATGCTGCAACTGGTTTGCCTGTTTGCCATGGAGCCGCCATCCAGCCTGCACCACGACGCCGTTCGCGACGAAAAGATAAAGGTCCTGCGTTCTCTGAAGCCGATTTCCACCGACGAGGTGCGCGCGAATTCGGTGCGCGGGCAGTACACCGCCGGCGCTATCAAGAGCAGCACGGTGCCCGGTTATATCGAAGAGCGAGGCGGCGAACCGAGCACCAGCGAAACCTTTGTTGCACTCAAGCTCGAGATCGAAAACTGGCGCTGGTCGAACGTGCCGTTTTACCTTCGCACCGGCAAACGGTTGCCCGCCAAACACTCGGAGATCGTCGTGCAGTTCCAAGGCGTGCCGCACTCAATATT
>Ga0255046_10000197_pt1 | contig 14834 bp, 17 predicted proteins | sample BC1_12_27_MG_FD_183632 | JGI IMG/M metagenome (GOLD analysis project Ga0255046, IMG submission 183632) | Seawater microbial communities from Strait of Georgia, British Columbia, Canada - BC1_12_27 | ecosystem: Environmental > Aquatic > Marine > Strait | place: Canada: British Columbia...
CTGGCTTACCGTCTTTAAGCTCAATCAATTTTAAAGGCTGCTTTGCTAGAGCGCTTTCACTTATCGACCTTAAGTTATAAACAGGCATTTTACGCTACTCCAAGAGTGGATTTAAAGGCGCTATTACTTAAAGATAAGTCTCTACTTAATGCACCTGCCGCTTGTGGTGTATAGACTTTTACATTTTGAGAGACTGAATTATTGAAAGTGTTAACATTGGACGTGCTACTACTAGAGCTGCCGCCTTTCGTAGCAGAACTAGTACCATATTTAGAATCACCTAAATAACTTAACGCCTTCGCTAACCAAGGGTATTGGTATTTTATAGTTAGCGCCACGGCTTCGATTGCTCCAAAAAGAGACTTCTTTATCATCGAGCCTATAGTGCTACCAAAACTTATAATAGTATCACCAATGACACCTAGAATTGTAGGTGTAACTGCGGCCATAGCTTTACCTAGACCATCTGATATTGCAGCTCCTATTCCTTTTCCACCTAATCTTTTTCCAAGAAATGAATCTTCGCCAGCAAGAAAGTAAAAGAAATCCTCGAAAAGCAAAGCCATATCTAAAAGAAATCTTCCAACTCTATCTATTATCTTTCCAAAGGCATCAGTACCGCCAAGGGCATTAAACATTCTTTCGAATACACCAAAGGCTGTAGCCATAGTTTGACCGAACTTTTTAAAAGTTGGAGTCATTTTATCTAAGTCTAATCGGAGCTGCTTTAATGCTGGCAGCATAACTTCATTTAAAGGCGCACCTGCTTCTTCAAGCCTATCGCCAAAGCTATTACTGAGCTGGTCTAAGGCTCCGCTAAAGGAGTTTAGATTCTTTTTTGCTATGCCGCCAAACTGTTTGTTTATAAATTTAAACGCCTCGCCAGCTCTTAAACCTTCTTCCGAAATATGGGATAGATCTAAACCATAGCGTTTAAATAGAGTAGCTTCGCCCTGGAGCGTGCGACCAACTAATTTGGTAGCTGCGGACACATCTATTTTTAAAGCCTCTGCAAGGTTAACAGCGCTTGTCACTAGGTCTTTAGCTTGGTCGTCAGTGGCTCCCATATTTTTAGCTAAGGTTAATTGACCTAGTGTAACCTCATCACCTATACGGGAAACTTCTTGCAGCTCAGAGGCGAATTTTTTAAAACCTGCAAATGATGACTCGCTAAAATCACCAGCCAGCCTAAGTGCGGTTTCTAATCCTCGCTCTGCATCCTCTTGAACTGAGGCTAATGTGGATGACTCTTTTATAAGTCCCTTTAATGCAGAGGTCGTAGCACCTATTAGCCTTGTTAAAGAACCGAAAGCTTTAGATACGGCGAGTGCTGAAACATGCGCTCTAAATGCCTTAAAGTCTCCTACTATACCTTTTAAGGCTTTCTTAAAACCTTTCAAAGACTTCTTGGCTTTATCATCACCAATTAGGCCGACCTTGACAAACATCTCTCTAAGTACATTTTTATTTTCAGCCATCTTTATTTTCCCGATCTAATCGTTTGCTCTTTATCCCTGACTTCTTCCACCTGGTCACGTATGTCAAGAAGTTCATGGGCGTCTAATAAATCCTCAAAATTCATATCGTTTTTTAGTTCCGAAAAACTAATAAGGCCCGCTTGAACAGGCCGCCATAGAAAAAAATCAACTTTAAATTTATCGATGCCGTAGCTAACTAGCTCGTTATCTTTTACTTGTTTAACAAACCTGTCACCTGCTGAACTACGCCCAAAAAAAAGTCCTTAAAGTTATATTCTATGACTTCCTTACAAATCTCTAAGGTAAACATATAGTCCTGACAATCCGTCTGGAAGTCTACCTTTCTACCATCTATTAGACAGACTCCAAGTAATTGCTGCAACATAGCAATCATTTGGGTTTCGTCCATCTTATCAAACAGCATCTTGGTAGCCTCTGCTATATGATCGTCCGTAACTTCAGCAATGGAGGGGCCGACGGTGGAAATTAGCTTGTGTAATAACTTCCAACCTTCGACCGCCCCAAACTTTGTAACGGTGACAACCTTACCGTTTATACTTATTTCTTTCATACTGGCCCCTAAATTATTATGCGTTTCCACCAAGGAAGACAACTAGGTTGTCTGTCTTTAGTACCCAAACCCTATCGTTCTGCGTTTTACCAAAGCTAGCCTCTGGTATCTGCTCTATATAAGCAGATGCCGCGCTTGCTACGGTGGTCCCTAAATTGTCCTTTATAAATAAAGGTAGCAGACCTCCGTTAGACGTTTCGTCAGCTAAGGCAACTGTTGAAAGGTCATCGTTACTTGGCGAGGACTGCTGAAGAGTCAATGTAATCGTTCCCGATCTATCATTCGACTTGACTCTAGTGCTTTCACCATCTGCACCTATAACCATTTCCCACGCTGGGTTATCTCTAACGATTGATATTTTATCCTCTGAAAAACCTCTTAATATAAGTGGTCCATATATTACAGAGACTTCTTTAGGATCAAATGTTCTCATTGTCATAGTATCACCTCCTTTTAGGCTACAACGATACCGTTGATTTTAACTGTTTGAATCGCGCCAGCCGTGTAGGCAGTGAACGTGACAGGTGATAACAACCGATTAGACTTGTCCGTGGCATTCACTTCACTAGCGAGTGGAGCGCTTGTCACTGGAGCTGGATCATCTGTTAGGAATTGCTCATCAACTGATTGTTGCAACCTATTTTGAACCGCACCAACAATCAAATTAATACCATCGTTTGTGAATGGTACTTTATCTCTAGCCTTAATCGTTGCGAAAACATCCTCTTCAATTCTAGCTTCTAGATAAAGCACGCCTATATAAAGATCAATCCACGAGCCGTTTGAAGTAACCCCGTTCCATGTAATACTTTCGCCTGCTACTACGGAATACTGGTTTACATCTTCATTTCGTAGATCGCTCTCTTGAGTGGCAGTTAATTGAGTGGTTGACACCAACTCAAGACTTTTAAAAGCCGCTGTATAGGAACCAGGAACTAGAGCAAGAACCCTTGAGGCAAGCGCTACCTCTAACGGTCTGGCTACGCCTGAATAAGAATTGTCCGTATACCACAAACAAGAGTAGTTGGAATTCAAATTCATATTGGCATTAAAGCCAGTCTGTAAAAAGAACCCATACTTTTTATTTGCCGCAACCCATGCCGAGGCTGTTTGAATGTCAGCTACGTCCTCGAATACTTGAGCATAGCCAAACCATGTATTGTTATTACTTGCAATAGCGTCAAGAGACGCAGAAGTTAAACCAGGGTTTCCAGGTGTAGTCACGTTAAAAGTAGAATCATCACCTTGGAAAGTGTCATTCACTTGTATTTCAAACGTCCCACTAGATTCTTCGCCTGTAACGGTTATAGTGTCCGATCCATTAAAAACTGCCGTTGCAATTCTTGCGTCTGCTTGAAGTGCAGTAGCTACATTTCCCATAGTTACTTCAAACGATGCGGTATAGGGAACGGGAGAACCAGATATAGGCGTTCCGTTATACAACACTTCCCAGGTACTACTCCCTGGTGCAAAATTTCCGGTTACAAGATCGACATCTCCAACCTGAGCGACTTTTGTATTGTCAACCTTGGATATATAAAGTTCTGGTACGGCTGGCGATTGAGCGAAGGATACCTGCGCTCTATCTTTTAAGTCTCCATCTAGAATATCAGTGTCAGCCGAAATTTGAGCATAGCTGGTGTATTTCCTAACTTCGTATTCGGCAAAACCAGAATCAAAGTCATCGGCATCACCAACAATCATTAAACTATTAAACCCTTTTCTGGAAAGGGCTGAACTTTGAACGCTTATGGTGACGTCCACAATTTCCGATATTTCAGGCATAGTGCCCTCCCCTATTATTAATCTGGCGGTCTATTAGACCATGTTACATCTGCTTTATCATAGTAACCCGTATCATCAACACTCGTTCCATTTTCTACTGGTACGTTAAGAGTGATATCTAAAGTGAATCTTTTTTCAAAGTCACTGTCAACCAACTGAGTTAAGTCCAGCGGAACGGTTGTTGTTCTAATGGAAGAGTTTGCATCGGCTCTAAGCTGTTGCCGTATACTTTGCTTCCTAATATTCCCTTGGACTACGGAAGCCTCTTGCCTAGCATTGTCGCCATAAAAGTTTAGCGTATATATTAGATTTCGATAGCCGTATGTTTTATTTAAGTCGTCGTTATTATCAAAGTCTGTCCAGTCCTCTATTTCCAAGCCGTCACTTAATGATTGAATGCTTGTATAGGGAAATTCTGGACGAGGTGCATTTGGGTAATAAAAAATAACGTTGGTATTACTACCAGCACTCAAGATTGATTGCCTTAAAGCATCATCAACTGTTTGGAGAAGTAGAGTCATTGCTAACTACCTCATATGAAATTGACGCTCTTAATTGTCCAGTATCTACTAGTGGAGTAGCTAGACCGTCTTTATTTTTCCCGCCTCGCGTTGGGTCTTTTAATTTTTCCCAATTATTTTTGGTAAATTTCTGCTTTACTTTACCAACCATGTAATTACCTAAGACCGCCATGACACGTTCCATCTTAGGGTTGTTGCTTTTAGCTTCTTTTTTTGCGAGCTTGCCAAGAGTAGCAAGTAATTTTACCCTTTCATCTTCCCATGTAGACCTTAAAAAAGATCTCTGCGGAACATTACCTAAACCAAACTCATGTATCAAACCAATTTGACCTACAGATAAAGGAGTCCTACTACCATTGGCAGTCTTTTTCTGCGTTCTGAATGTAATGCTATTATTGTCAGGCTTGCCTAGGATTCCAATTTTAACAAAGTCATCACTGGTTAAAAGATCGTTTAGGATTTTTTCCGCTTGCCTATTTCGTTTTACCTCTACATCTTTAGCCATCTGTTGCTACCACCGTTATCTTATAGTGCGGTATTAGGTAGTCCCAGCGTTCGCTTGCAAGGCTAGTGTAGCGCTTACCCTTATATTCAAACTCCGCAGAATCAATTAAAGGATCTACATCGTTTTGAATAGTCTGGATCTGCGCCACCTCTGTATAAATTTTTAAAGTTTCACTGGCTCGATAACCTTCTGGGAGAAGCTGCCTCTCCCTCATTTGAAGGCGTTGAACAGAAGCAATGATATCTTCGCTTGCCTCCACGCCTGGAACAAAATACCCATCAACATACGAGTCACCAGTTCTATAAAACATGGTGATTGTCTCAGTAAATCTAGGGTTAAAACGCATTCGGTTATCCTGTTACAAGCGGTGATGGGCGATAGGTTCGGAGAAGAAAAACAAACTCTTGTCCGTAACCTGTTTTTGCAAGCCAAGCTTTCCAACCTTCAATATTATCGTAGGAAGGAATATTGCCACCGTAGCCTATTGAAACGTCACCAACCGACTCACTTGATACGGCTCCTGTGTTTATATCATCACCAGGAGTCCCATTATCTGGAACTGTCGTATCATCAAGAGCATAATAGTGCGCTATTAATAGAGCTAAACCGTGGGTGTACTTCTGGTCTGGAACAGAGTAGACGTTAGAGTTCATATAAACCGTATACATATCTTTCAAAGCATCAAACTCCGTACTATTAGAAGTACGGCTTGTATACTTGTTATATGTAATCAGGTCTACATATGCAGGTGTAACATCTTCTTTAGCCATATTAACTAGCCTTCTCTTCCGTATCAGACAATAAACTTATCTGCTTTTTGATTGCCCCCTTCAAAGGGCCTTTAGCCTCTGACAACCAATCCTCTAAAAGTTCCATATCATAGGTCTTGGCAACAAGGGCTTGAGTTGGTTTAAGTGATTCATGCACGATTAATATTCCTGCATCTATCAATTTGCTAACGGACCTTCTATAACCGTTGTCCATTAACCTCTCCCACTCTGCGTCTTTAACCGTATTGCAACCAGGCTGCAAATAAAGGCTGCCAATAGACCTATGACAAGGTTCTGAATTTTCTACTAACATACTGGTCCTTTTTTTGTGTGATCAAAACCTGTGTGATCACATAAATTAAAATATATTTTAAATACCGTTTAGCTGTGCAACACTTTTCGGATACGCAACAATGACGCCTGCCGTTCTCATGTGACCTGGAATTTCGTAGAAAAGACCCTTCTCTTGAGCTGCGAAAAATTCCACGTCCTGAGGGGTTTCCAACCATAGCTTGTCTTTACTTCGATCATATAAAATCGCTACGTCCTCAGAGTCATAACTACCACTAGCTGGAGCTTTACCCTTAAGGTTGTAGACTGGAACGATTTCAGAAATCCAAGCGTTGCTTGAAAGAATGAAATTCAAGATCGTGGTGTCACTAGTACTCGATCTTGGCGTAGTAGAGATCAGAGTGTACTGCGCCTCAGGAAGCAAAAGCACGTTAGGAGCTTCCACGCCATTGGTGGTATCACGTATCATTGTTGTCATGTTAGTGACATCTTTGATAATCTCATCTGGCGTTTTAGATGCCCAATCAGTAGTGCCACCGGCTCCATCGACTGGAGTCACAGCGTTAAAATTGGCATTGTTGACAAAACCTGGAATTTCCGTTGTGGCATCACCATCAAATGCAAGCTTGTTTTCGAGCTGCATTAGTTGACGCCTTGCAGCGTTGGCTTTCCTTTGCTCCAAAGGCTTGCCAGCAAAGCGAGCCGCTCTGATATCTTGGATGGAATAACCAAATGCAACACCTTCACCATAAATTCTTCGAGTGGTTTCCTTTGCAGAAATTTCTACGTTAGGAAGGTCCATTGCGTAATGGTGAATTAATTTTGCCATACCAACATGGTCCCACGACTGATAGGTGGTTGTATTCGCACCCGTGTCAGTTGTTGAGTCCAATGGAAATAGGCGCCGTGCCATAAGGTCAGGGTACAAAACGTCGTAGGTCTGACTCTTAATAGATTCCAATTCTTTTTCGAAAAAAATTCCTTCGTCAGAATCCATGTTTTTATATTTATTCATATTACTACTCCCCTAATTTAGTTTTTTAGAAATTTACTTCGACAATGATTAGATCGCCATCTGCTGCACTAGCCGATTTCGCTACACCGAAAGCTAGAGTAGTTACACCTCCAGATACCGCACCGACCTTGCCAGTAGCAGGATCATAAGCAGCTTCAGCACCTATAGCCAAAGCTCCATTTGCAATTGCCCAATAGCGGCCTTTGCTAAGAACTGGAAGTTGAGACTTATCAGGATAAGTAAAATCACCTGACTGATTCTCTTCTGTAGTACCGTAAATTACGATACCCATAACAGCCGCATCGGCAGCGGCAGCCACGACTTGTTCGCCAGATGTACCAGCCACCACTGCCACACCTAAACCTAGTTCGCCTTCCGCGATTCCGCTGTCAATTTGTCGTAACGAGAACTGCTCTGCAAGCATTCCGTTAAAGCCCACTGCGGGAGTATCTGCATATGTAGTTTGAACACTCATTATCTAACCCTCTCTTTTATTTTTATTTACTCAATACAGGTTTGTTGCATAGCTCTTGATCACGTTCCCAGGCTTTTTGTCTGGCTGTTTTGTAATCAGAGACAACTGTTTTGTCTTTGATACTATCACCAATAGTCTGGGTATCTTTCTTTTGGTTTGGCTTGAAGTCTTCTACGCAAACATCGTATCTGGCGTTTAGGTAGTCTTCGCTCAAGCCATCCAGCTTTACTTCAGGACGCATCTTAACGATAACTTCCTTTTTAATTTCAAGATCAGTTTTTCCTTTAAAGGAAGATTCATCTCCAAGAATAGTTTTCGCTTTAGACTCTAAAGAGACCCTAGCTTGAACCGCCTTATTGAACTCGGCATCCTTTTCAGTCTTTTTACCGTCCTCAATCTGTGACTTATAATCGTCACACTGTGCGGTAAGCGTATCAATCTTTGACTTCTGGTCATCGACGATAGCTTGATGGCCATCAAGATCTTTTTGAATTTTGGAGAATACATTATAGACTTCTTCTTCTACTTTGTATTCCTTTCCATCATGCAGAATAACTTTCATTGGTTTTTCCTTTTCATTATTTTCATCAACGATGGAAAAACCATCGCATAGCACATGTTGTTTAACCTTTTCTTTGTCGCCACCGTCTATGAGAACTCGGCAGGCAGCACCTCCTCTAGCACGATCAACAAGAGAAAGGTGATTATATTTAATGTCTCTTTGTATATAGTCATAAGCAACGCCATTCCAGACTCCAGGCTTTTCATCTAAAAAACATTCGTAGCCTAAAGACAGCTCTCTTTTATCATTATTCTTGATCTTTTCAATGGTAGGCTTGTCGAAGAACGTCAGGAGTTGTTGGACATATTCCTCAGAATCAGATTGCGTTTCAGGCAGTAGGATTTTTTTAGGCCGATCACTTGTCATGCCTACAACAAAATCGTTTGCATTCTCAGGAGAAATAAGTTCTTTAGGGTGGTTCTCTGTGATGGGTAGACCAATTAATGTTTCGAGAGTTTTTTCTGCGAATACTTCCTCGGGATCTCGGAGCTGACGAATTATTTTTATGGTTCCGTCTGGAGATTTTTCAAAATAGGTAAATACACCTGTTCGGGTAATGTTGGCTAGAATATTTAAAAAACCGTTTGGTTGCAACGGCATTTCATCCATGTCTAGCTTTATATAATCCAAATTACTTTTCATTTTATTTCCCTTAAGGTTAAGGCCAGAATACAATATAATTTTACCACTATGCAAATTTTATCTAGTGAATAATTTTCCCTATTCAACCTCTGGAATATACGGTATTGCGACACATCTGCAATTCCACGGCTCCCCTGGAATAGTTCCGCTATCAGAGTATTGACGGTCTACCGCCATTTCATATTCGACACCATTAACCTTTACTTTACCTTCCCAGCTATAGATACCATCATTGAGAGCCTGGTGCGTAGGTCTTACCCTTTCATCTTCCGCAGTCTGCCAACGGTAGAGCTGAATCCCTGCTTGACTTTGTTTTTGTTTATTGATTTCTCCAAGGGTAGAGGTAACTTCATTTCTAGCTATAAACTTTGCTCTACTTACGGCTTTTTGAAAAGGAGTTGCTTTCTCACCCTTTTTTGGCTTTGAGGTTAATGGCTTCACCAGTCTTTTAGCTATCTGCTCCCAACGGTCGCCATTTGCTATTCCCTGAGAAATCTCTGCCCTTATATTACCAATAGCTTGTCGATTAAGATCATCTATTTTACCTAGAGAGTTCCTAACCGAGTTATCTACTATGGTTCTATCCAAGTCTACTGATAGGCTTTGATCGCCAAATTCTATTGCAAGATCATTAGTAACATCCTCACCTAGCCCTAGAAAAGTCTGTTTAATGTTACTTCTAATAAACCTTCTAGAGAACCTGCCTAGAAATTGCGATTCTACCAAGTCAACTATCGACTCCATCTCATTACCATCATTATCGAGGTTTGTTTGTAGGCGTTTTTGCTTATTGGTTGTCGCAAGTTCATTCAGCCGAGGGACTATCCTCTGCTTAACCATCTCTTGAAGCTCGCTAATCATTTCCTTCTGGAAACGGATCAGCTCACGTTCGAACTTCATGTATTTTTTTATCGCCCGCCTTGGTTTAGGCGGTGCTCTGCGCTTTGACCGCCTTTTTTTCGCCATTAACTATCTTCCTCTTCATTTTCCTCTTCCTCTTCGTTTTCCTTTTCCTCTGAGGTATTTTCGTCTACATCATCTTGATCAAAATCATCTCTATCTTTTTCTTCTATGGTTGTCTCGAAAGAATACTCGCCAGCGCCAAATCTATTCTCTGCGGTTTCATAAGAATCATATACCCCTGACGCCATGTACTTAGTATCTATATCCGCTTGCATTTGCCTAGTTCGAATAATCGTTTCCTGACTATCTTGGTATAGAGGGTCAAACTGGAAAGTTAAACTTTCGGGGAGATTCATTCCACTTTCTATTTGAGAAAATAAAACTTCAGTTAACCTTTTTATAGGGCCTTTAAGAGTAATCTTCTGATTGGCTGAAACATAATCATAGTAGTCTATAAGCTGTGAACGCCCTTGCTCTCCTAGACTTGAGCCTGGTGATTCTCCTAAAAGTCTAGTGTGCGGTATATTGGAAGCTGCTATTAATCGCTCTTTAGGAATGTTAATCAAATCCTTAACGCCACTAACTGCCACCTGCTTAAAGTCAAACTCGTCTTTACCGTCTAGGACTATGGCACGTAAAGTTGACCTCATCATATTAACAAAGTTTAATTTGGAAACTACCAACTCGCTTTGGTCCATCTGGATAGCTTCGTTCAAACCTTCAATAGAAAAAACAGGTTGGTTAAGCTCTGCAATAATTGTTGGTACGCTGTCCTGGGAGTTGGAGTAATTACGTATCGCTGTTAACAAACGCCCGTAAACCGAATCGTGCCAATAATCGTTCTTTTTATATAGTCTTACTGGTAGTTCTATTCCATCGAATCGTAAGACTCTTGAGTGGTGAATCTTAATATATTCCGCACTCAACCCCGCTTCAGTAGAGGTATTATAGTTGTAAAACTCAGGCGTACCATAGGCTGGGTCAGTCAAGTCTGAAATAATTTCACTCGACCTAGTGTCAAGTGCCCATCTATCTATTACATGTAATGCCTTAAGAGATCTTACACGGTCAAGATTCATAGGCTGGGAAAGGTCTGCCTCGCCATCGTCGACCACCATTAAAACAAGTGAGCCACCATAAACTCTGGCTAATGTCCAGGCCCAAGAGAACTTTTTCCAAACCTCCAACCGCTCAAACTCTGAATCCAAGAATTTAACGATATCACTTTTGCTTTCCTCTTCATCACCTGAAAGCTGCCAAGTAATTCCTTCCCTAGTACCATCAAATGGTATGACGGAAGCTATCTTTCCACCTAAGTCATCACCAGAAAAAAGAGCTTCAGCCAAGTTTTGGTCTGTTCTTCTCCAAGCTACCCTAGATGATAAAGTCTTATCTTTTCCAGGTATACCAACGCCAGTGGAAACATTTTGCCAGCCATCTAACACTACCTCTGCATCTATCTCTACTTTCTTTTTCTTTTCCATTCTTTTTCCTTTTTACCTATACGCTTGGAGCGCAGCCAGCCCGCGCAGCTCTTGGAATCTGTTTATCCCTTGGCTGATTGCGTCAACTATATCATCGTTGGCGCTTGCGGGAAATGTGGTCAACTCATCAATAATGTTTTTAGTCTCTGGATGGTTTGCTGGAATGTGAAAATTTCCAGCCTCAAATATAGGGGATACTGAATGAAGGCGCTCATCTTTAGAGGAATCTGGAGAAACAGGAATTAACCCTTGTACGGTTTTACCGAGCATAGACAAAATAGCTGGCCCATTAGCCTTGTCTTCCACTAATATTGTGAGACAATTTGACCAAGAATTGGACATATCTTTTATAGCTCTTTTTGTATCTACAACATCCGCTTTCTGTCGATAAATATCCAGAAGATAATAATCCGCACCGTATCTTCCTAGAGTAATTCCAACGGTATAGGAGCTTCCTGTTTTCTTAAATTGTAGATCCCAACTTTGTAACATGTTTATAGACTTTAGCTTATGGGGGTCAGATGGTGGCTTTTGATAAAGCCTTATCCATTCTTCTTTTATTATATTCCCGCCCTGAACTTTTGGCTTTTGCTGAAAAAGTGCAGAGAAAGTATAGCTACCTACTGTTTCCTTCACCTTCATTAATTCGTCATAACCACCCTTTTCTTCTGGCCATAGAGGCTCGTTTTCTCCCACTCTTGGGTCGTACTCGTTTTTATATTCTTTATCTGGTCCAAGTTCTGGAAAAGAAATAATTTCCCAACCATCGGCGCCATCGGCCAATATCTGGCCTGCTACATCTAACTGATGCCAACGGGTGTGCATAAGGATAGTGTGCGAGGTTCCGTGAATCCTTGTATTTACTACTGACTGCCACCAATCCATTTTTCTTCGTCTAAAGGTTTCAGAGAATGCCTCTGCCAAATCTTTAACAGGGTCATCACATATAAATACACCTGGCGATACATTATCCTCTTTTCCGCTACTAATTTCACCAGCAGCTCTACCAGTAGTAGAACCGCCAACGCCTACAGAAAATAAATATCCCTTACTGCTTGTTTGGCATTCATTTTGTGTTGACTTAAGGCTTTTATCAAAGGCTCCAGTAATAGTATTTGGGAATATTTCTAAATATTCAGGTTGTGACATTATATCTTGGGCATCCCTATTAAATGAATTTGCTAAACTACCTGAATAGGAAGAAAGGATATTTTTCGACGATGGAAAATTACCTAACCACCAAGCGGGAAAGTTTCTTGATACTATCTCTGATTTTCCTCTTTGGGGACCAACAAAGAGCATTATCTTTTTACCTGTCTCATACTTAAGACTAGATAAACGATCACATATGGCTTTGTGATGCCAGTTAACTTGGTACTTTGGATTCATCATACAAATAAAATCCAAAAGACTATCTCTTACAGCCTCAATCTGCTTTTTTCTGGCTTCCCTTTTATTCTTTTCCTTTAGAATTTCTACTGCTTGATCTAGATTCATTTCTCTCCACCACTTTTAAAGCCATTATTACTTTTTGGTTAAGCTCAATATCCGACATCTCTTCAACTGGCGCTAATGACTTTTCACCACTGGTAATGTCGTGCTTATCTCTCCACATAAACCTGTTTTTCATGTTGAAAATCCAAACAGTAGTATTAAAGCCTGGTATTTTTCCAAGCATACCTTGACGACCAACTTTCTCGTAAAAATCCCTAGATAATGCAAATCCTTCTTTTTTGGCCCCCAAGAACTTTTCATGAACTTTTATCCAATTTTCTACCGATGATTGAGCAACGCCTATTGCTGGACCAAAACATTCAAACGATAACCCTCCAGCCATATGCTCTTTTAAATCCTCGCAAAAACTCTCTCTATATTTTGTTGGTCTTCCCATTTTCTTTTTGACCACTTTTTTATCTACTTCTTTTTTCTTTGCTATTTTTTTCTTTGCTATTTTTTTCTTTGCTACTTTTTTCTTAGTAGCCTTTTTCTCACCTTTAGCCATGTTCTTTCCTTTTCAAACTTTTACTTATCGTTGATCATTTTATATGGAAAAAAAGGTATAAATGAATTATTTTGCTTATGCAATACATTCTATACCATTTATTTTAACTGGTTTCAAATATATAGGAGGGCAACCAATTGAAGGAAAAAAACGTTTCAATAAGGATTTCTAAGGAAGACTTTGATGCTATTTCCAGAAAGGCAGATATCTATACTGGTGGAAATGTAACTGCCTGGATTACATATGCAGCAACAGTTTACCACCCGCCGAAAGAGGATCTGGTATGCAATTAGAGTTTTCAAAAGCAGCTCAAAGGCTTTCTATAGGTTTTGAATTTGAAATCCCAGCCTGGTATAAGCAGTTATTTTATGAAACATGCCTAACCTACTACCACTCTTGCTCCCTTGAGGGGCGGGTGTTTCACAAGAATCTATCAGGCGAATTGATAGATATCATTAGCATGTATTTCAAAGAGCATAATAAAACGCCAAACTTCCTAACGCCCTCTTCATCCAAAGCTTCCGAAAACAAAAAGATTGACTATACATTTGATGATAAAAAAGTAGCCATAGCTTACTCAGGCGGCAAAGATTGCGTATACCTAGCTATTAAGCTCATAGAATCAGGAATAAAGCCAGAAAATATTCTCAATATCTATATTCCAAATATAAATAAATCAGAATCCCATTATGAGAAAATAGCAGTAGAGAAAACCTCCAACTTTCTAGGATGCCAATATCATATCGTTGAAACTAAAAACTCAATCAAGGTTAATCGCTCAGGACATAATATAGGCACCAGAGAGCAGCTTATCGCAGGTATTGCCTTGCCCTATATGATTCAATTTGGAGCTTCTAAACTATATTTCGGCCTTAAAAAAGATAGTGGCGACCTACTCTTTACAGACAGAAGAGATGTATTTGACCTTTTTGAAAAAAGAATAAAATATGATGTTCCTCAAATCGATCTCATACCATACGGACCTCTAGTAGGTCTTACCGATCTATCAATAGCAAAATACATGGTAAAAAATTGCCCTGGTATATTAGATCTCACCTCCAGTTGCTACACCCAGATAAACTTTAGGGAAAGAAGGCATAAGGCTCTCCAAGATAAATTCCCTAATATCCCTTTATACAATGGGTGCGGTAGTTGCCAGAAGTGCATGATTATTAATGGTGCCATCGTTATAGAACATAATCTTGCAAACCCAAAGTGGGTGCATTTTTATAAGGTCAAGACTCTAGATAAATTCAACGATAACAAAGATATCTTACAAGCACTAAAGGAAATGCAATCATGACAGCACCAAAGTATATAGACCCCCAATTAGATGATTTAGTTATCAGCGTAAACGAAATTAAGCTCGACGACCAAAACGCTCGAAAACATCCTGACAGAAACCTTAAAGCCTTAAAAAACTCTCTGCGTAAATTCAAGCAAAGAAAACCTATAGTCGTCCAAAGAAGGGGAGATGAATTAATATGTAGAGCAGGTAACGGAACTCTTATGGCTACTAGAGCCTTGAAAAGAGAATTTATTGCCGCTGTAGTCATAGAAGAGGACGACACCCAGGCAAAGGCATATGCAATCGCAGATAACCGTACAAACGAACTATCAGAATGGGACGACTACCAACTTGCGGATAATATAAACTCCCTAATTAGCAATGATGTTGACCTAGATTCCATAGGTTATACGGATAAAGAATTTGAAAAAATGATGAAAAAAATGAATGGAGGTGTTGACGAGATTTCAAGCACTCCTTCCGCTGCCAAGGCTAAGGAGCTAATGATAGTTGTTACCTGCGAAGACGAGGACCAACAAGAG
>Ga0255046_10000200_pt1 | contig 14784 bp, 12 predicted proteins | sample BC1_12_27_MG_FD_183632 | JGI IMG/M metagenome (GOLD analysis project Ga0255046, IMG submission 183632) | Seawater microbial communities from Strait of Georgia, British Columbia, Canada - BC1_12_27 | ecosystem: Environmental > Aquatic > Marine > Strait | place: Canada: British Columbia...
CCATGACGATGATGAAGAATATATTAATGAAGATGATGGATATAGCTTTAATGATAAAGTTCGTCGAGCATTAACTATTGCTACTTATATATTATATGGAGTACGTAATGATAATGCTCCCAATACAAGTACATTTGACTTAAATATAATCCCAAGTATTGAATTAACATTCGGTGTGCGTCCATGGGGGACGCATGATGACTGTGTTAAATTCTGTGATGACCATCAATTAACTGAGTTAGGTAAAGTGACAGGCGAGGGAATTCGTTTATTAGTTGCACTATCTAAATTAATAATTGAAGGTGACCTTCTCATAAAAAATAGTGATAGGGTTGAGAATCAAAGCAGAAACTGGACTAAATTAGCAAACGAGAGATTATGAGTACTAAGGGGGATTTTTTATATAATGGTATCCCCATATTTAATGTGGGGTTTATGGATTTTACTACTTTCACATCTTGTATGGAAAGTAAGTCTCGGATATTCACTAAATGTATTCAAAATGATGAGTTGCGGAGTTATTATAAAAAATCTCGTAATAAAAAAATTGGAATATGTTATGAAGGTATCATAGTTGATTTAAGAAAAATTAAAGAATGTGAATAACTGTAAATTACTTATTTAAATAATAAATAGCCGATTATTATATCGGTTTTTATATAAAAATATGAATAAATGGAGTTGATGTAAATGAGTAAAAAAATATTATCAATCGATGGTGGTGGTGTTAGAGGTATAATACCTGCATACATTTGTATGAAAATCGAAGAAGATTACGGTAAGCCAATACATAACATATTTGATTTTATCAGTGGTACATCAACTGGTGCTATTTTAGGGGCTGCTCTTGCTAGTGGAATACCTGCAGAAAAAATATTCCAATTATATCTTAATGAACCTAAACGAGTATTTAAATCACAACATGCTTGGTATTTACCATGGAGGTATATTACAAGACCTAAATATAATAGAGATAATTTAATGAGATTAACTAATGATATCTATGGAAATGGGACTAAAATTGCAGATACTAAAGTTCATTTTATGTGCACATCTTATAATTCAATGTCACAAAAAAATGAATTTTTTACATCATGGGATGATAAATATAAGGATTTATTGTTGGTTAATGCTGTCGGTAGAAGTTGGTCAGCTCCATTTTATTTTGGTAAATGGATTGAAGATGGTAATGATGGGCATGAAAAAGTAGTATATAGTGATGGTGGTGTAGGTATCTATAACAATACCACGATTAAAACCTTAATGGAGACATCTAACCTTAACTGGAATAATGAAGATAAATATATGTTGAATTTAGGTTGTGGTCATTACTTTGAATCATTTACATTTAAAGAGGCGGTAAATTGGATGAACATTAAAGAATTATGGCACATAGTCTTTAATGCTAAAGACGCTCGTGATAATCAAATAGAAAATCTCCAAAAAGATTTTCTAGGTTCCTTAATGGTCCCCAAGTTAGACTTTCATAACTATGACCCTCATATTAGACGTAAAATAGATACGCTAGATGGGGTAAAATATATAGATGAGTATTTAGATATCGCTAATAATATGTATAAAGATATAGATATTTCAGTCCTGTTGAGATAAATAATGGGAAACTGCCTCTACATTAAATAATTTAGAGGTATAAACTATTTAAAATTGCTCGAATTTGGTAACACATGCTAGTAGACAAGAAAACAAACTACGAGACTATTGCGTCACGAATACTATCCCGTCAACGGGACTATGGCACGTCCAATCCCAAGGGACAAGTATTTGATAGACAATTTAATCGTATCGATACAGATAGAGAAATCGAATTAAGCCGAAATATTGTCGGTCAAGGTCGAAAGCAACTCTCATACCCTAATGGGTTAACACCGGATGGCTATAGTTCATTTGCCCCTACTATGGGAGTAAATGTTTCCAATTTAGACCCTCAGCGTGCATATGAAGCAACTGCTGAGAATCAGGTACTTCAATACTGGAAGAAAAATCGCGAGCGTGTATTAAAATATTATCGAGTTTCCGGTAGGAGTGAAGTATCTGAATCATTAGATGCAATATGTGATGAAGGTGTTTATCCAAATGACTTAGGTGAAATTTGTTCATTACGGATTGACCCAGATGCTCAAATCGGTGAAACTGTACGAGCTAACATGCATAGAACATTCCGACGTGAAGTTCTGAATAGGATTATGGACTTTACTAAAGATGGTTGGTTCTTAATGAGAACTCTTTTAATTGAGGGGCGATTATTTTTAGAAGTGGTGTATAGTGAAGACGAAGGTCAGATTGTTGGTATAAATCTACTTCCATCACAAAATATGATTATAATTACTCAAGATGGTGTAATTGTTGGTTATCGACAAATGCTTGAGGGTACGTATGCAGCCGCCGGTAATGAGAATGGTAAAAATTATATTGATTATTCACCTAATCAACTTTTATACTCAGACTTAAATATGTTCGGTCCGGGTGGAATTAATGATATTCGTGGTCCAATTGAACCAGCAATTAAACCTTTCAATCAGTTAAATTCAATTGAAGATAGTGTGACAATGTATAGAATCCAATGGGGTTCTGAGAAACTTGTATTCAAAATTGATACTGGTATGATGCCTAAGCCTAAAGCCGAAAAGCATATGAAAGACCAAGCAAAGCTTTTATCTCGTCGTGTTGATTATAATACAGGTACAGGTGAGGTAACTAATGTTGGTCGAGTAATTGGTTTAGGTGAGCATTTCTTTATTTCTACATCGAATCAAAGTCAGGGTTCTGAAATTACTCGACTTGAGGGTGGAGATAATATTGGTAATATCGAGGATGTTAAATACTTCAAGCGTAACTTAGTAAATGCAATGAAAGTCCCACCGGGACGAATCACAGCACTTGCAGGTGATGGTGAGAATTATAGTAATGGTAAAATCGGTGAAGTAACTCAAGCCGAAGTATCATTTGCTCGTATGGTACAGAGATATCAGATACCATTACAAACTGTGGTCACTCGTTTATTTGTCATGGTATTGAATACCAAAAATGAAATCAACGATTCAGTTAAGATGGAAGAAAATTTTGGTGTTATATTCGAGAAAACGAATTCATTCCAAAACTATATTAATTCTGAAGTATTGAATCTGAACTTAGATACATTTGATAAAATTATGAAACATGTTAAAACTCCAGAGCAACCGGGTGGTATTATATCTAAACGTTATGCAATGGTCAAAGGTCTAAAAATGACTGATGAGGATATCGTACTAAATAATGAATATCTATCAGAAGAAGCAAAAAAAATGGAAGAAGGTGAAGGCGCAGGGACTTCACCTATGGATATGTAAGTTAAAGTCTTTTACTAAAATTATAAACTGAGTATAATGGATAACACGAAGAAAAAAATCAAAGCGCTGATAAGCGGAATCTTAGCGGATGATGACCAAAAAGTCAAAACCGCTGTCCGAGACTTATCTGAATGTATCATACCTGATAGAGAGCAGGATATCATGAATGCTTTGATAGAAAGCTTCAAGGGAGAGACCAATGTCTAAATTGCAATTATTGCAGGAACCAGAAAGCGATTTCAGCTTAACTAAGCCGATTTACGAAGAGGCATATGACCTTAGTGGTAAAAAGACTAAGAAATTGAAAATTTATGGAACTGCAATTGTTACTGATATTCCCGGCATAAATGGCCGAGCATATCCTAAAAGAATTTTAGCACCTGAGGTTCAGCGTTTTAATGAGAAATTTATTGAACGTGGACGTGGAATTGCTGAATTAAATCACCCTAGACTTACTGCTGAGGGTGAGGGTAAAGATTACTCTGTATTTGAAATTAATTTGATGAAAGCATGTGCTGTAGTTGAAGAACTTTATTTCGAAGGTAATAATTTATACTGTAAAATGGCGGTGGTTGAAAATCATCCTGCAGGTCAAGCATTAAAGGCATTAATAGACTCTGGATACGTTCCGGGTTATTCATTACGTGGCGCTGGTTCTGTTGTCGAAAGTGGTAAGGGATACCTTGAAGTTGCTGATGATTATCGTTTAATTACGATTGACGTTGTTGGTAATCCATCATTTGACGATAAAGCATTAATATCAAGTATATATGAATCCGCACAAGGTGCAAATGTTCAAGTATTAACTGAGGCCGTACAAAGTACATATACTGAGCTTGCATTAAATCATGACATTAAACAACAAGTTCGAGTTGGTCGTAAACAGTTCAATAAAGCTGCTTTAGAAGGCGTTATTCGTACTTATGGAAATAAAGGACTTTTAGGTTAATAATATGACTATCAACGTTAATAAAATTTTGGATAAGGAAATCTTGGCTAAGTTAACAAGCGAAGATATTCAGGCAATAAATGAGTCAGTCAATGCCGACTTTGATGGTCGAGTAAATAAACTTGAAAGTGATACAAGCAATCGCTTTGAAGCACTTGTTGAAAACCTTACAGGTAAATTTAATAATCAAGTGAATCAAGTAATTGTTGAAGACTTCCGTGATAATGTAAGTAGGACGGTTGATACAAAACTCTACAATGTTATTAAGAGTGTAGCGAATGTACTTGAGTCTGCTGGTATTCCGATAACAGAAAAGACAAAAGAGCTACAATCTTCAATGAAAGATATGGAGAAGAAAATCAACGATATGACTGACGAATATGAAGTGATGCAGTCACAGCTTAAAGATTCTAATAAAGAGAATTGGATTCATGAAAGATTAAAAGGTATGAAGCCTGAAATCATTAATGACGCGTTGGAATACTTTAGAAATAAAGATGTTCTTGACGTTCAAGATGAAATCGAAACTTTTTTAGATAAAGACTTCTCTAATTTAGTACTTGATAGTGGCGATGAGCTAAGCGGTGACCTTGACCTCGATAGAGTTAAAGATGCACTTCAGGGTTTAGATGAAACTAATATGAAACCAGATACTAATAAATCGAAATTCGAATCATTAGGTAAGGGATTAAAAAATCAACGTGTAATGGCAGGAAGAACTCCAGATGTTAATAAGTCATCGCTAGTTGAATCTGAGTTACCGGTCGGACATAGTTACGTAGATGATGAAACTCGCGAAGCTCTTGATAAGATTGATGACTTCAATAATCTTGGATATCACTTCAAATAGATTAAAATCAATATTACATTAAAAAAACATACTACATGATTATATGCGCCCTTTTTAGGGCGTTTTTTACGTTCATTGTAGAAATAAACAGATTTTCAAAACAATAATATCAATACCTTATAAACACCATTTGAAGACTAGCAATAGTCATCACTGGTTGTTGCAAACTTAAGAGGTATATATCAGATGAAAAAAACACAGAAAAAGTCACTCATTCAAAAATGGGCTCCTGTATTAGAATCAGACATTGGTACTCCAGTTCGTAGCCAGCAAGACGCATCAGTTCTTGCCTGTCTATTGGAAAACCAAGTCAAGCTAAACAAAGGATTCCTTCCTGAATCTGTGAACGTAACGGGCGATGTTGAAGTTTATCAACAATATGCTCTTCCCCTAATTCGTCGTCAGTTCCCAGAACTATTAGCGATGAATACAGTAGCCGTAATTCCTACCACTACACCACAAGGTATTTACTTTGCGCTTCGTTATCTTTATGACGAATCTCAAAAAATGTCTACGTTCCGTAATGGTCAGAAAAAGGAAATTGGGTTTGACCTAGACAAAGACTACGCAGGATATACTGACCCAAGTAACGTTAATAACGCTACTGGTGATGGTTCTTCGTGGACAACTGGACAAGGTGAATTCCTTTCTAATTACATGGAAAATACACAAGACCCTAATAGCGGTGTAATACCTAATGGTTTAGGATTGGCTCCTGATGCTTCACGTATCAAAACAGCTTCAATCAAAGTTATTAAAGGTTCTGTTATTGTTGGTACTCGTGCTATCAAATCACATTACACACTAGAACTACAACAAGATTTAGCGGCAGTTCATGGACAAGACGTAGAAGCTCTTCTTTTAGAAGCACTTCAGTTCGAAATTCAGCAAGAAATTGACCGTGAAATTTTATCTGCATTAATTTTTGCAGCTACTTGTCCGGGTCTAGGCGGTGAACCTGCAATTGACGTTGATTTATCAGACGCTTCAATGCCTGCAACTGATGGTCGCTGGGCTGCCGAGCGCATCGCTGGTGGTATCGTTAATACAATCCTTGCTGTAGCACAAAAAATTGCTGTTACATCTCGTATGGGTTCTGGTAACTGGGCAATCGTATCTCCTGATATTCTTGCTGCTATTAGCACATTGAATAACGGTATTTACGTTCCAACATACCTAAACTCTAATGTCAATCAACAGCCTTCAGGTGGTGTTGCAGAAGCTGGTACATTGCTTGGTGGAGGTATTAAATTATACCGTGACATTTATGCAACACACACTTATGCATTAGTTGGTTATAAAGGTCCACGTCAAGGTGAATCTGGTATTATCTTTATGCCTTATATCCCTTACATTTTTACAAAAACTGCTGGTCAAGAAGATGGTTCTCCTCGTCTAATCGTTAAGTCTCGTTACGCAATCGTAGCTAACTTACTAGGTGCTGGACAATTCTATCGCTATATCGAATTCCGTAACATCGACAATGTTATTCTTGGAATCGATTCAAGCACTGACTGTTATCCTTGGGAAGTTTCTGGTGGTTCATATGATGGTGCTACTTATGATGCTGAACGTGGATTGGGTGGTGTTGGTGTTGATGGCTGTGATGGCTTTCAAGGCGACACAGGCGCTCCATACTGTGGTGACGACTGCGTATAATCCTCACGGATTTGCGCACTAGTACGCTAGTGAATAAAAAGAAAGCCTCAGGAGAAATCTTGAGGTTTTCTTTTTTTTTATAAATATTTTATAATAGTAAGTAATGATTATAAACTTTAATTATAAAAATACGGAGAAGTTTGATGTCTGAAGAAAATCAAGAATATAAACCCGGTGAATCATATACAGAAGCTGAGCAGCAAATCGTAGAAGATGATGTATCTGCTGTAATGGAATCATATGACCCCACTGCAGATGATAGTATGATGCCTTATATTCCATCTACATCACATGGCAAAACAGTCGCCGCTAATCAACCAACCCAACCACAAGGACAACAAACCATGCAAGGATTTATTGACTTAGATTCATTAGGTAGTCAACAACAACAACCCAGAAATGAATCACAGGAAAACCCAAATGATGCATATAAGCAAAATCTTGCTAATATGAGTCAAGCAGCAACTACCCCTAATTCTATAAGTGCCCATAAGAATCTCGAACTGTTAGAGAATGCGATGGAACTCGTACAGGGCATTGCGAGTAGCACTAAGCGACAAGGAGATAGTAATCGAGTATATGCAACTGATGTAGCACTAAAGAGCATGCACGGGGCTATAAGCTCTCTCAAAGAGATTGAGTATTGGATACCTGAAGGTAAGGAAGACTACGTACCTAAGCTACAACAAATAGCTAAACCAATTACTGAAGCACTCCAACAGTACGTTAATTCAATAGAACGTTTGAAATAGTATAACTTTTATAAACTATATAAAAGTGCAAATGGTATAAATTATGTCAATCCCAAGTCAAGGTAATTTTCAGGTTTGGTGGAATCAAAAAGATTGGTTCTATCCTACACAGCGTAACTATGAACGCATCGGTGATTCAGGTGAAGTCAGTGACGCATATGTAGAACGTGCATATAAGCAATTCAAGGAACATAGCTTTCATAAGTTAGCTGAAATCCAAGATGAGTTTGTAGCACCTGACCCAATCTACGGTACGCAAGGTCGTGCTAATAATCGTAACTATAATCGTATGGAATACGATTTCCCTGAACGACATGATGGTAAAGGCCATGCTGACGTTATGAAGGAAGTTAAAGATAAACAGGCATTGACTGTTGATGATATATTAAATGCGTTTAAAACCCAAGGTTATACCCTTAATACAACAGCTTCTGCAATTGGTGCTAATCCAATTGAACAATCTGATTATGATGGACAGATGACTACGTAAGGTTCAATATATTCAATAAAAAAAGGCCACTCATTGAGTGGCCTTTTTTTTTATGTAATTATAATCCGTCTTCCACCACCTAGTGGTGGTGGTGGTGGACCACCACCACTAGCTAGTATTTCAACCCTAAGATTGGTTATTGTGCCAGTTATTGCATCTGTAGTGACATTGGTTGCACCTGCCATTAGTCCTGTTAGTGATAACGCTCCACCTACTTGTTTACTCGAATTATGTGTAAACTCTAATGTACGGGGAGAACCTCCGATACTATAAGCAGATTGTACATTGTCGCTTACACCATGCGCATAAATAATAGAATTTTCTTCAATGGTTAACGACTGGCTGTTTGGAGCTGTTGACGCTCCATTGTTTAAATTTGCCCCACCGGCACCAGCACCGGTAAACGAGCAAGCAAATATACTAGTTGAGTTAAACTGACTTCCATTAAAGTTAACTACAAAATTATTAGAGCCTGTAGAAGGATTCTGTAGTATATAAACAGCTGTTCTTTGAATTAATCCACTATATAGTTGATTTTTTAAAAGAGTCATTGCCACGTTATTGTAAGTAGCTCCAGTAAAGTTTCTACTATTCTGGCTTGACATAGTTACTACAACCATTAACGTCCCATCAGAGCCAGTCGACATATTGTGAGCTAATGTCTGACTAGAACCGTTAGGATTTTGATTAGATTCTGTTTTATTTCCTATTGTGATGGCCATTAGACAAGCTCCTCTGTACTTAAAATAAGAGGAAGTCCACTCGTAACAGTTGCACTTGTTTTAGCAACATAAACATATACAACAATATCAAAAAACTCAGAAATAAGGACTGAGCCATCTTCTAGAGCTGCTAAATTATTTGTTACCCAATTACCTAGAGTGGACTCATAATTTTCATTAATATTATCAGATAAAGTCTTATTATCGGTATATCCTACTGGTGTAAAGCATACAGAGTTTCCAGAAAATGTTATTTTGTCAATAATACAATGCATATTTAATCCTCAGTATACCTAATATCTATTGTTAAATAAACGCTAATACCAGTAGCAATAGTAGTTTCTAGCCAGACCCAACTATTTGCTGGGATAGTGACATCACTTAAAGATGCAATATCTCCAGTTGTTGTACTTGTTGTTACAGCACTTGCTGTTAAAGCATTACCAGCTACACTTCTATCAGTAGAATGCTTTAATTGATAAGTTGTACTTGGAGTTGTACCTGTTGAACAAGCAATAACCTCTTGTACTGTTATAGCAACATCTGTTCTAAAAACAGTAATATTATCAGAAGCAGTTGGTTCTTGTAAAGTAAGTGTTTTGCTTAAAGATACTGGGGCACCTGTTCCTGTATCTCCTTTATCTCCTTTAATACCTGAAGCCTTAGATATTCTAATACCTTGTGCAAAGTTCCAAGTACCATTTGCTGAAATAGTTGTTGTTGCATTATATGATTGCAATTTAATTTCAACTTCATCACCTACTACTAAATCAAGTGAAATGGTTCCAGCTACTCCGTCAAAATTTGAATCATCAACAGCATCTGACATAGCAAAAGCACCATTTGGTGATTTTATTGTTCCGTTAATAAACGCTTGTAAATTGTAATACCCAGAAGTATTGTTTTGAGCAAATAAATTAACTTCAAATTGATAAGTTCCAGAACCACTTGTAGAACTAACAACAAATTTTTTATTTGTATTATCCCAATCTCCGTTCTTATCTATTGCTCCTGTTACAGTATCATCAAAATTAATAATAGTTGCTCCTGAAGCAACGGTAATAGTTTGGTCGGAATTTGTCATACCTAAATCAACAAGTAACCCACCACCTATGGCTGGAGTTTCTGATAAGTTTACATATTTTAATCCTGTTGCTTCTGCGGTATCAACTACTAAGGCTTGACCATTTGCACCAAGAGGTAATCTTGCATCAGCAGTATCGTATGTGTATAAATCGCCTTTAGTTGTTAATGGCGATGCTGAACCACTAATTGGAACAGTAAATTTAACTAACTTTTCATTAGAGTCATATCCGACTGAAAAGGATGGCGTTGCTGTTGGAATTCCTCTAAATTCATAATCCCCGTTTGTTGTTCCATTAAAATATATGCCTGTTGGCGTTAGTGAAACATTAGTTGTTGAGTTACTTATTTCAGTGTTTGTTGCAGTTAAAGAAAAACCCCTTCCAGTATTGTCTAATAATTTTAAAGTATTAGTTAATAATTCCAAATATGCTGATTGACTTCCAGAATCATAATTAGATAATTGTACCCCGTTTGTTTTTGAAAGTGTCAATAATCCATCAATGATAGTACCATCACCTGCCGATAGCCTAGCATCACCATTTTCTAGTCCAATACTAGAATTTGATGGGCCTTGATTGACTCCGTTACTAATGTACAACGGCTGTTGGTCAGTTTGAACACCTATAAACGAACCATTCGGGATTTTAATAGACTTAGTTTGAGGAATTCCATCAATAGTGTCTGCTATATCTACACCTCCGAGTAGAACTTCAATACCATCCGTAAATCGTGCTTTAAGGTAGTTCCAATTGTATGTTGAATCAATTTGGAATGCTCCTGCTTGTGAAGGATTGAATAAAGTTGTTTCAGTTGGTGTAGCATCTAATATTGGCTTACCACCTTGCAGTAAAGTAATATTACTAGCATCCATTTGTAATGAAGCAGTTTGTGTTGTTCCGTCTCCTGCTGATATTAATGTACTACCATTATTCAGTTGTAATGTTGAATTAGTAGTACTAGGGTTAGTTCCATTCGTAAGTATTAGAGATTGTTGAGCAGTTTGAGGTCTAATCCAATAATTATCGGGAATTTTAATTGCAGAATCATCAATTTGCATAGCATCTGTTCCTGCAGGATTTAAAATACTTGTCTCAGTAGGGGATATAGCTATCCTCATTTGATTATTATATAATAAACCTATAAGACCTGCGCTCATTTGAAAACTACCAAATTGTGTTGTTCCATCGCCTACCGATAATTGAGTTAATCCGTTAGACAAATCTAATGTACTATTTGTAGTACTTGGATTAGTTCCATTTGTGAGAAATAGAGATGATTGGGCAGTTTGTGGTCTAATCCATGAGTTGTCAGGGACCTTAATTGAAGAGCCATCGCTAGGATTGGGATTACCTATAGAAATTCCCTTAGTAAAGTAAGTTCCTTCATTGTTTAATATAATCTGAGAGTCACCAACTTCAAGAACTATATTACTCTCAAAAACACCAACTTGATTACCCTTTACTAAAATTTGCGAAGCACCATTACCAACTAATAAAGTATCACCAGTACCTGAAGTCGGATTAGTTCCCATTGTTATGATGTCTTCAAACATATTCAAATACGCGTGATTTTTAATACCATTTCCGCTTCTTAGTGTTAATGCCCCGTCAAAAAGCCCCATATTAGAATATATATCACTTGGGTTAACCCCATTTGTAATATATATACCAGAATTTTCAGTTTGTGGTCTAATCCATGAATCATTGGGAACTTTGATTGCAGAACCATCGCTAGGATTAATATTCTGAATATCTAAACTGCTTCCAATAAATTCAAATTCTCCAACACCTCCACCATCTGCATTTTCTAAAGTAAACTGTTGGTATGTTGGTGTTGTCGCACTACCCGAAAACAAATTTATATTTGAATAGGATGTTCCTGCACCATTTGATGAAAGACTTGCTACTCCATCAACAGGGGTAGCTTTAGCCATTGTTAAAGAAGCTAAGGCATTATTATCATACTGTTTTCTAATTGTCAGTGAAATATCCGGATTATCAAGAATATAAGATGTAGCAGAAGCATCAAAAACAATGTTAGGTGATGTTGGGCCAAAATACCCACTACCTACTAATATCCCACCATCAAAATCAACGGTTGACACTACACTTTGTGCCCCTGTTTGCACTGTGTCTAACTTGTTTGCTAAGTCACTCGGTAGAGTACCGGTAAATTTTGTCAAATTTCCGTTTGAATCTTCACCATAAGCTTTAACAGGGATACCATCTGCTGCGATTTCAAAAGTATATTTGCTTTGCCCTATATTGGAAAATGTGATTCCATTACTATTTAGTGTAATCCTTGAACTACCATTATCTAAATCTAAATCAGTCGGATTTAAATACATACCTCTTGCGGTAGCTGTTATAAGAGAAATGCTTTCATCTCTTAATTCTAATTTATCTTTTACAGCTCCACTTATTACTTGTTCCAGTTTAGTTACTGTGTCAGTCATAGTCAGTGAAGAAGCAGTATTGACTCCATCACCAGCTGTTAATAATGTAGAATTAGGCGTTAAATATAACGTTGAATTAGTTGGATTTGGGTCAATGCCATTCGTAAGATATATAGAGTCACCACTCGACTGTCCTTGAATCCAAGACCCGTCAGGTATTTTAATTGCCGCGCCACCTATTTGTGTTGCAAGAACATCAATTCCAACTGTAAATCTTGTTGTAAGATAATTCCAATTATATGTTGAGTCAATTTGAAAGGCAGATGCCTGTGTAGGATTGAATAAAGTTGTTTCAGTAGGTGTAGCATCTAATATTGGCTTACTACTTTGTAGTAAAGTAATGTTAGACGCATCCATTTGCAATGAAGCAAATTGTGTTGTTCCGTCTCCTGCTGATATTAATGTACTACCATTATAAAGAGATAAAGTACTATTTACTGTGTTGGGAGTAGTACCATTCGTTAAGAATATTGGTTGCTGGGCAGTTTGTGGCATAATCCAAGAGTTATCGGGTAACTTGATTCCATAACCATCATTAGTGTTACTGCTTGTAATGTCTAAGCCACCATCAATAAATATTCCATCATCGAACGTAGTTGGTGCTATTATTAATGATTTACCATCAGGATATTTATTTAACTCTAATACATTTGTCCAATATAAATATGTAGCTTGTATTGATTCCTGTATAGTAAAATCACCATCGCCATTATTAACAAGTATATTACCTATCGCACATTCGTTTGCTAAGTTATTAGCATAGGTCTGGGAAGTAACTAACGGATTAATATCCATTGGATGAGATTCACCAATTTCAAATACGACAGTATTTATTGTAAGTTGATTGCCTGATATATTCTTAACTATATACATAATTTATTCCTTAATCCACTGTTACGGTTATTGTTAATATTGCATCAGTAATTGTAGGAGTACCAGTGCTAAAGTTAACATATGCTGATATATATTCACCTGCAGTAATCGACGCTGTGCTAGTTGGTGACGCGGTAGCATATGTAGGTGCAAATGCACCACCACTTATTGGGTATATAACTTGTAATTGTCCTACATCAGTTCCTGTACTAGCAGCACCGCGTTGGGTACCCGATGAAAATTTTTCAACTCTATAATCTACACTTGCTATAACTCCTGACGCATATGATGTATTCATTACTGACATTGCTGTTATAGTACCGGTTATAGGCATCACAAATCCAATTGTGGTAGATGTAGTTCCTATTGGAGGTATAATACTATTACTTGATACGGTTCCAATCTGTGTGTATGTAAATGTAAATGACTCAATGCCTGTACCCGTAGGACCTGTTGAGCCAGTAGAGCCGGTAGGTCCAGTGGGTCCAGTGGGTCCAGTGTCTCCCTCACCTGTTACGCCAGTTGCTCCGGTGGGACCTATAGGACCAGTAATGCCATCTACACCAGTAGCACCAGTAGCACCAGTAGCACCAGTAGCTCCATCATTTCCGTCAATTCCTGTAGGTCCTTGGATACCTGTCGCGCCATCAATACCAGTAGGTCCTGTGGTTCCATCTACACCAGTTGGTCCTTGGGTACCAGTTATACCGGTTACACCAGTTGCGCCTATTCCAACTAATTTATTCATGTTAAATGTGACATTTTCAATGGTAAGTGTAAAGGATATATCACCTTCAACTCTTACATCAACGACATCGCCTTCATTTAACTCAATATATTTTTGTAAAGAAAATGAACCACTTACGTTATTGCTTGAAAACGCACGTTCAACTACTGTTGTTGATTGAATAACATTATTAACAAATAAGGCAGCTCTTAATACTTCATTATTAGTTGTTGAAGCTACTGAAAATGAAACATTAATACCATAATCACCACCAAAGTTTACAGGTATAGTAAAGTTATCACCTTGTGGTGAAGTACCTGTGTTATAAATTAAATAATCAGATTCGCCTTGAGTAGTACCACTAATGCCAATATAAGATGTTGTTATACTTTGTGAACTGTTAATACTATAAAATTCACCATAGGCTACACTACCCGTAACTACACCTGATGGTCCGGTAGGGCCTAATGCCCCAGTAGTACCAGTTGGTCCAGTCGGTCCATTACCATCGGCACCAGTCGCACCAGTTACTCCAGTAACACCATCAACACCGTCAGAGCCATCGGCTCCTGTTACTCCGGTAGCTCCAGTAACACCATCAGAGCCATCGGCTCCTGTAGCTCCTGTAACACCATCAATACCGTCAGAGCCATCGGCTCCTGTAGCTCCAGTAACACCATCAACACCGTCAGAGCCATCGGCTCCTGTAGCTCCAGTAACACCATCAACACCATCAGAGCCATCGACTCCTGTGGCTCCTGTAACCCCTGTTACACCGTCAGAGCCATCGGCTCCTGTGGCTCCTGTAGCTCCTGTAGCTCCAGTAACACCATCAACACCGTCAGAGCCATCGGCTCCTGTAGCTCCAGTGACT
>Ga0255046_10000202_pt1 | contig 14764 bp, 16 predicted proteins | sample BC1_12_27_MG_FD_183632 | JGI IMG/M metagenome (GOLD analysis project Ga0255046, IMG submission 183632) | Seawater microbial communities from Strait of Georgia, British Columbia, Canada - BC1_12_27 | ecosystem: Environmental > Aquatic > Marine > Strait | place: Canada: British Columbia...
GCGGTCATAGCCAGCAGATCGCCGAACGGATCGGCAGCCACACCGGGGACGAGATCGTGCACCGAGACGACATCGTTCTCACCAGCAATGGCGCCTGACCGAGGCGGCTCCCGCTTGCCGCAAAAGGTGCTACCGTCACGGGCTATGAGTGATGACCTGACGGCCCTCGTCACGGGCTTGGCCCAGCGAGCCAAAGACGCTACGCGCGTTCTCGCCACAGCGAGCACCGAGCAGAAGAACGCTGTGTTGCGCCGGGCTGCCGAAGCGCTGCGCGGCGAGGCCGGCGATCGCGTGCTCGAGGCCAACGCACAGGACATGACGGCCGCCCGGGATATGGGGATCTCCAAAGCGATGCTCGATCGCCTCCAGCTCGATCGGAAGCGTCTGGACGGAGTCGCCGACGGTCTCGATCAAGTCGCTGAGCTTCCGGATCCGGTTGGAACCCTCGTCGAGGAGCGCGTGCTTGCCAACGGGCTCCGGGTCGCCAAGATGCGCGCACCGTTGGGGCTCATCGGGATCATCTACGAATCCAGGCCGAATGTGACCGCTGACGCGGCGTCGCTTTGCCTGAAGAGCGGCAACGCGGTTCTCCTTCGAGGAGGGAAAGAGGCGTTTCACAGCAACACCGCGATCGCACAGATCTTCACTCGGGCGCTTGCGGACGAGGGTCTGCCCCCCGAGGCTGTCACACTTCTGCCTACCACGGATCGACAAGCGACTTTGGTGATGATTGGTCTTGATGGTATTATCGACATGGTCATACCGAGAGGCGGAGAAGGATTGATTCGGTTCGTTGCCGAGCACGCGAGAGTTCCTGTCATCCAGCACTACAAAGGTGTTTGTCACGTCTTTGTCGACCGTACCGCCGACTCGGAAATGGCCCTTCAGATCGCGCTCAACGCCAAAGTGCAGCGCCCTGGCGTGTGCAACTCCATGGAGACGCTCTTGGTCGACGCCGATGTGGCGTCGACGTTCTTGCCGAAACTGGGCGCCCGTATGGAAGCGGAGGGCGTCGAGATCCACGCTGACGATCGCGCGGCTGCGTACCTCAATGGGGTGAAGCGCGCGAGCGACGAGGACTGGGACACCGAATATCTCGATTTGATCCTCAACGTGGGTGTCGTCGACGGCATTGACGGTGCGATCGACCACGTGGCCAAACATGGCTCGAATCACACCGAGGCCATCGTCACCGAAGACGCGGCCAATGCCGATCGCTGGATACGCGAGGTCGACGCGAGCTTGGTTCTCGTGAACGCCTCGACTCGTTTCAACGACGGGTTTGCGCTCGGCCTCGGCGCCGAGATCGGAATTTCGACAACAAAGCTTCATGCCTATGGTCCAATGGGCTTGGCGGAGCTGTGTACTCTCAAATGGGTCGGCCAAGGAGAGGGCCAGGTTAGGCAGTAACGGTAAAGGAGGAAGCTAGTTGCCCAAACAAGCAGACGGCGCACAACTGAAAACGAACCCGAGTCCCCCTTCGACGAACGAGCAAGTAGTCGGCCGTGAGCTGGCTTTGAAAATCGCCGAGGCAGGGCTCGATAAGAAGGCAGGAAGAATCGAAATCATCGATGTCCGAGGCAAGGTCGATTACACCGACTACGTCATCGTGATGAGCGGGCGAAGTGATCGCCAAGTGGCGGCCATCGCTCGCGGCATCGAAGAAGACCTCAAGCACAAGTACGGAGCTCGCTGCTCCGGCGTTGAAGGGCTTCCGCAGGGCAACTGGGTGCTGCTCGATTTCGGCGATGTGGTCGCGCACATCTTCCATCAGGACACGCGCGGCTACTACGACCTCGAGGCCCTTTGGCTCGATGCCGATCGGGTGGAGTTTGAAGGCCAGCAGGCCGACGAGGGTTTCGTCTTTCCGTAGACCCTCGCGTCGTGCGCATAAGAATCATCGCCGTTGGTAAAGCGAAGGACCGCGATCTGCGGTCTCTGCTTGGCGACTATTACGCGCGCATCGGGCGCTACGCCAAGCTCGAAGAGATCGAAGTCAAAGACGGGAAGGCCGACGACGTAGCCGAACGCCTCTCGCGCACCATCCCCGATCGTTCGCGCGTGGTGGCACTCGAAGTCGACGGTCGAGGCATCACCAGCGGAGAGTTCGCGAAGTGGTTGGGCCGTGCCGAAAACGAGTCGGTCCAAACTGTGGTCTTCCTAATCGGCGGCGCCTACGGCCTACCACAGGAGCTGTCGAAGAAGGCAGACCTCCGGCTTTCACTATCCGCAATGACCCTCCCGCACCGCCTAGCCCGCCTCTTCCTAGCGGAACAAATCTACCGAGGCTTCTCCATCCTTCGAGGCGAACCCTACGACCACTGAAAAGGGGTCAGACCCCTTTTTAAAAGGGTTGAGTTTCGCGGAGCAACGCGCGTGGTTGCAGACCGATGTGGTGGCATGCATCCGCTCATTACTGGCTTTCTGACGCTGGTCGCCCCCTCGCGTTGCGCCAGTTGCGACGAACCGGCGGAGGGCACTGCGGCCTTCTGCACTTCCTGCGCCGTCCTCCTCGAACGCGTATCCGGCCCCGGCGCCGTCTTCGAGTACGGCGGCCCCGTCGCCGATGCGGTTCAACGCTTCAAGTACGACGGCCGCAGCGATCTCGGCGCGGCGCTCGGATTGTTGATGGCGAGTGACGCGTGGAACTGGATAGGAAAAACCGATGCTGTCGTGCCGGTGCCACTCCATTGGCGAAGGCGACGCGCGCGCGGCTACGACCAGGCTGCCCTGCTGGCGAGGCCCCTGGCGAAGTCACTTGGAGTTCCGGCGTTGCTCCGTGGGCTCCGCCGGGTGCGCGACACGCCGAGCCAGGTCGACCTGCCGCACAGCGAACGGCAACGAAATATTGCGGGCGCGTTTGCGCCGTGGCGGCTGCGCGGGGTGGGGCGGGTGCTCCTCGTGGACGATGTGCGAACGACCGGGGCCACTCTCCGGGCGGCCTCCGAGGCTCTGAAAGCCGGCGGCGTGTCGGAGGTGCACACTTTCGTGTTGGCGGCTCGCGTTCTCAGCGAAGCGACGTAAAGTAGCTGGGTGCGGTGCCTCATCCTCTGTTGCGCGTGCTTGGTGGCGTGTGCGCAGCCCGAGCCGGTTCAAGATCCCCTGGACTATCTGCGCCTCGGCGTCGACCCCCGCGCTGAGGCGGACGCCGTCATCGAGGACCTCCGCGTGCACGGTTTCACGATTGGCCGCCGCATCGATGAGCGTGACTTCGTGGCCTTTGACGCCGTGCGGGGCCCCGACTCGACTGTCCGGGTGGTGACCTCACGGGGGCCTTCGTTGTCCATTCAGGTGCCCGACGCGCGCTGGCCCGAGCGACTGTGGGTCGAGCTCGGCCCCGATCCCCGTCCCGACTTCGACCGCGACGGCCGGCACGACGTCGTGGTGGCCATTCGGGAACGGGAGCGAACGTGCCTGGCCTGGGCCCAGATCGACGCCGATGGCTACGTGTCCGAGGTTTTTCGGTCGAGCGCCGAGTGGGGAGAGTCCCCGTGCGTGATCGAGATCGATCCATCTTGGCCGCGGCTTCTTCTGGAGGTGACGGTCCCCGACCCACCAGTGCCCGACGCGCGCGTTCAGTTCCCCGTCAGAGCGAACGCGCGGAGCTGGGTGCTCGACGACTCCCCCTCCGCTAGCGCACGTTGGGACCACGAGATCGAACGCCGCAAGCAAGCCCTCGAGGACGCAGAAGCTCGGGGCGATCTTCCCGCGGCCAAGCGCGCCGAGGCAGAGCTTGCGTGGCTCGAGCGACTTCGCAAAGCCAAAGAGCCCGTGCTAGAGGCGACAGGGGATGGCGAAGAAGCGCGTTGATAAGGGCGTTCCAGGAATGGAGCTCCTGGTGTGCCGCAATCCGAAGGCCGCCAAACGCTACGACATCGAGGAGCGGCTCGAGGCCGGCATGGTGCTCTACGGCACGGAGGTCAAGAGTCTTCGCGCAAGGCGCGGGACCCTCGAGGCCGCCTACTGTCGAATCGACAACGACGAGCTCTTCCTCTACGGCATGCACATCGCCCCCTACGAACAGGGCGGCCACGCAGGGCACGAGACACAGCGGCGCCGCAAGCTCCTCGTGCACAAGCGCGAGATTGAGAATCTCAGAGGGCGGCTGACAATGCGTGGCTATGCCCTGGTCCCGCTTCAGGTCTACTTCAAAAACGGCGTCGCCAAGGTTCAGCTGGGGCTCGGCCGCGGAAAGAAGAAAGGCGACGAGCGCGATTCGATCCGCAAGCAGGAAGATCTCAAAGAAGCCCGCGCCGCGATGAGGCGTCAGAAAGGATGAGCGTGAAGGTTCGCTTGGACAGCGGCGAGGAGGCCGAAGCGACTGCCTTCGACGGGAATCTCCTGACCCTCCGGAGTCCAAGAGCTTTTGCCCCAGGCGCGCCCATTCGGTTCAAGACCGCGGAGCAAAGCGCCCGGCCCTTCGAGGGCCGCACCATTGGCTCCAAGCGCATCGACGATCAGCGCTTCGAGGTCCGCATGCGCTTCGTCAACCTCCGTAGAAGCGATCGAGAGCTTCTAATTCAAAAACTCCGCTGAAACGCGGCGAAAACAACAGGCCGTGCGGGTCGGATGTAACTAAACCAAACCAGGCTCGCAGCCCCCCCGGACCGCCCGAAGCCACCGACTATCGCGCTCGCTTGTCCAGCTCTTTGAACACCGCGGACTTCACCGCCTCAAACTCGCTTGGCAAGCTCACCGGCTTGTTCGGGTGCTTGCTCTCCACCCCGGGAATTTCGTTCTCGTGATACCGAATCTTGAACTGTGTGAACTTCAGGCCATTGGCGGTTGAAATCACTACCACTTTTTGGCCGGGTTCGATCGTGCCCTTGGCCCGCAACTTTTCGAGGGCGGCCAGAGCGACGCCGGTGTGCGGGCAAGTGTAGCTGCCAGCTCGGTCAGCGGCGGCCGAGGCCTCGGCGAGCTCGGACTCGCTGGCCTGCTCGACGACGCCGTCGAAGGCCTCGAGCGCACGGATCGCCCGACGAACACTGACCGGATTTCCAATGCGAATCGCGCTGGCCTCGGTCTCCTCGGCGGTGATCGCTTCGAAATTGTCCCAGCCCGCCTGGTACGCGCGGTAGAGTGGATTGGCCTTTTCGGCCTGCGCCAGGCAAATCCGCGGGCGTTTCGAAATGAGCCCGAGCTGGAGCATCATCTCGAAGCCCGCCCCGAGCGCGGCGACGTTCCCGAGGTTGCCGCCCGGAATGATCACCCAGTCCGGCACCTTCCAGTCGAACTGCTGGACGATCTCGATCGCGACCGTCTTCTGCCCTTCGAGGCGAAGCGAGTTCATCGAGTTGGCGAGGTAGACGCTCTTCTCGGTGGTCAGCTTCTGGACGATCGCCATGCAGCCGTCGAAGTCGGTGTCGAGCGCGCAGACGAGCGCGCCGTTGGCCAGGGGTTGCACGAGCTGCGCCGTGGTGACCTTGCCCTTGGGCAACAAGACCACCGATGGAATCCCCGCCGACGCACAATACGCTGCAAGCGCAGCCGAGGTGTCACCGGTGGATGCGCAGGCGATGGCACGAATTGGTTTCCCGTCTTGGATCGCCTGCTTCACAGTGCTCACCAGCACCGTCATGCCGAGGTCTTTGAACGAGCCAGTGTGGCTGTTGCCGCAGTTCTTGATCCACACATCGTCGAGGCCGAGCGTCTTGCCGTAGCGCTCTGCCCAGAAGAGGTTCGTGCCGCCTTCGGCCGTGGACACGACGTTTTCCTCGCGCAGCATCGGCTGCACCCATTCTTTTTTGCCCCAGACCCCGCTTCCATACGGCCAGTCACGGGTCATCCAGCGCCCGTCGAAAAGCTTGCTCCAGGTCGAGCCACTTCGGTCCCTCAACGCATCCATGTCGTGGTGGACTTCGAGAAGCTCTCCGCACTCCGGGCAGTTGTAGATCACCTGGTCGAGAGGGTAGGTTCCGCGGCAACCTGCGACGCAACGAAATGAGGCGCTGTAACTCATGGGAGCCTCAGTATAGAAGGTTCGTCGAGGGTTGCACCTCGCCCGCCGCGGGCCTCAGCCGCCGCTGTTTCGCCAAGGCTCAGGCAGGAGCGAGAAAGTCGGCGTGCTCGGCCGCCTCGCGAGCTCTTCGAGGTGCGCAACCATGTTCGGGTGCGCGGAAACCAGCTCGTGGAAGCGCCGGGCCGACAACCGCAGTACGAGGACATCGGAAGCAGCTTTGACCGTCATGGGCGATGGGCTTCGAGTCAGCATCGAATGCTGGCCGAGCGCGCGACCGAGCTTGAGGTGCCCGATGTCTTCCCCGCTCGGCCGAATGGCGGTCAGCTCGCCGATCATCGGGATGTACAGGCCGTCGGCGCGCTTTCCGGCCTCCAAGATCACCGTCCCCTTGTTGGCGCGGCGAACCTCGAACAAGCCGGCGACCTCCGAGCGGGCGCCGTTGTCGAAGCTCGAGAACATCGGCGAGGTCCGCACCAACGTTGCGACCAAGCGGCGACCAAGAACCTCGAGCAAGATGTCACTCAGCGCGGGGTGCTCGGCGACGAGGCGATCGAGCAACAGCCTGCTGATACGCAAGGCGCGAACCTTGGTGCGCGCGGTCACGTCCCCTTCGTAGTTCACGTGATCGAGGAGACACGAGATGCCGACGATATCGCCTTCGGACAACACGACGGCGTCTTCATCCGTCGCACGGATCAGCTGAACGCTTCCTTCGATGAGCGCGTAGAGCGCGTCGGCCGTGGTGCCCCTGTCGATCAGGTTGTCGCCCGGTTCGACGTCGATCAAACGCGACTCCTTGACCATCTTCGACAGCATCGACTTCGGAACCTCGGCGAACAACGGCATCGACGGGAGCTGGGCAAGGTGCTCCGCCGTGGGGCGCCGACTGAGACCGTCGACGGTCGGAGGACGGTCTTGCAGCTCTGCGTCGGAGATGTCGAGGTCGAGGGTGAGGTGTTGGGCGGTCGGAGGCGTCGTGAACCGCAGCAGGTCGTCGGCCGCAGAATCGTCGGCGACCAGCGGCAGTGCGTCAACCGCGAGGTGCTTCGTCTGGGTCTCGTCTCCGTCGACCCAGGCGCGGGCATCTGCGGTGACGACCGCGGACCTCGCCGAGCGGTGGAGCTTTCTGGCTGCATCGGCGTTGACCCGCTCGAGCACGTCCACGCGTTCGGGCGCGATCCCGAGGACGACTTTGGCCATCGCGGCTGCACGCGCCACGAAGCCCTGCTGCGCATAGAGGTCGACCGCTCGCTCGTATTCCTTCACCGCCTCTTCTGAGCGTCCCAGCCGCTTCAGCAGGTCGCCTTTACGATGGGCCCAGCGCGGCTCGTGCCGTTCCACGCCCTGAAGTGCCTCGTAATGGACGAGGGCTTCGCTGAGGCGCTCCTTGCGGAGGGCTTGGTTCAGCTTCTCTCTGAGCTTCCGGCTGCGGCTACCCGACACGACCTTCGTACTTTATACCCGTTAGGCCATCCTCTAAAGCGGTAGGACCTTCCCCAATCGCTGCTATGGTCTCCAACCGCCAAACCGCATGAGTCTTTTCGTCCGCCTCGTCCGTGCCCAACTCGCCTTTGGCCTCATTTTCGCCAGTTACATGGTGCAATTGGGCCTGGTGAAAATCTTTCGCCGCTGGCGTGACGATTCTGTGACAGGCCACGAAGAGCCCGTCGTGCCGGCGTGGCTGACCCGCCGCGGCGCCCGGATCGACGAAAAGAACGCCAAACGGATGCTGGCGGGGATGCTCCGGCTGCGCGGTGTGTACATCAAGCTAGGGCAGGTCCTGTCGATCATGGGCGGGTTTCTGCCGCCGGCGTACATCAAAAGGCTCGAGACCCTGCAGGACGCCGTGCCGCCGCATCCCTTCGACGAAATCGAGCAGGCGTTTGTCGAGAGCCTTGGCGCGCAGCCCGAGGCGTTCTTCCGAAGCATCGATCGCGATCCGGTTGCAGCTGCCTCGCTCGGCCAAGTGCACGTCGCCTACATGGACGACGGCCGCAAGGTCGCCGTCAAGGTATTGTACCCGGGGATTCGTGACGTCGTCCGCATCGACATGCGCGTCATCAAGCTCATGGTTCGCGTCTACAAGTGGTTCGTGCCCGTGCAGAACATCGAGGCCGTTCACGAATCGTTGGTCGATCTTCTGCGCCGAGAAACCGACTATCTACACGAGGCCGAGTGCATGCGTCGGATGTCGGCCAACTTCGCTGACGACGACCACATCCTTTTCCCTGAGGTCGTCGACGATGTGACCACTCGAGACGTGCTGACCATGTCTTTCATGGAAGGCATCAAGATCACGCACCTCGACGCAATTCGGGAACGCGGTGTTGATTTGCACAAGCTTGCCGAACGGCTCGTGAAGAGCTTCTACAAGCAGGTTTTCGTCGACCGATTTTTTCACGCCGATCCGCATCCGGGGAACTTCCTGGTGCAACCGGTCGAGGGGTCCGATGACGCCAAGCTCGTCGTGCTCGACTTCGGCGCGATCAGTGAGGTCGACGACAAGACGGTCTTCGGCATGGTCGATGTCCTCCGCGGCTTCTTCGAGCAAAACGACGCGCTGGCGTTGCAGGGCATCGAGGCGATTGGTTTCGTGGCCGAAGGGGGCGATCGTGCGCTGCTCGAGCAGACGGTGAAGACGTACTTCCAAAAGCTTCTCAAACTCGAAGCGCGGACCCCCGCGGCGCTGATGAACGCCAACGCAAAAGAGCTCGAAGCGCTGGCCGACCCGGAGGTCGAGCGCCGTGAGTTGCGAGGCCTGATGCGCTCGGTGCACTATCCGGACGGCTGGTTTTACGTCGAGCGAGCTTCCGTGATGATGTTTTGGCTGGCGGGGCAGATCGCGCCCGACCTCGACCAAGTCCAGGTCGGTTTCCCCTATGTGCTGCCCCTGCTGGCCGAGCGGCTGGCATCGAGTCGGCCGGCTCCTGCTCCCGAGGGCAGCGCGCGTCCCGGGGCAGGCGGCTCAAGATGAGTCGAATCGTGGGCATCGATCCCGGGCAGGCGAGAATCGGCGTCGCGATCTCGGACGAGGAGCGCTCGATTGCCTTTCCGCGGGAGACGGTCCTGGCGCGAGGAGGCACGGCAGAGGCAGTGCGCCGTGTTCGGGTGGCCCTCGCGGACGAAGATATCTCGCTGGCGGTGGTCGGATTGCCCCTGCGGCTCGATGGAACCGAAGGTGAGGCGGCCCGCCGGGCCAGGGCGTTCGGGGAGGCCGTTGGGGCGGCGCTCGAGGTCGAGGTCGTCTATTGGGACGAGCGGTTGACGACAGTGGCGGCGGAGCGGTCGCTGCGAGAGATGGGCCGGCGGGGGACCAAGCAGCGTGAAGTCGTCGATCAATCGGCAGCGACCATCTTGCTCCAGGGGTATCTAGACGCCAATAAGGGTGGGAAGTGGACGGACCCAAGCAGCCTATGAAGGTCGAGAGCGATCTCGGCAGTGGGGTGGCCCGAGCCGTGAGCCTCGTGACGTTGCTGGCGGTGCTCGGCGTGCTCGGCGCGGCGGGGTGGTTGTTCGTGATCTATCCGGACACCGATGGCCCTGCGAGCGAGGTGGAGGAGGTCCACATCGAGGTCTCCGAAGGGATGACGCTCCGGCAACTCGCCAACGAGCTGAAGCGTGAACGTGTCATCAAAGACGCCAAAGTATGGTCGCTCTACATGCGCATGCGGGGGCTCGACCGACACCTTCGACAAGGCAAGGTTCGATTTCGTGTGCCGATGACCCCTGAGGAGGCTGCGCGTCATGCGACGACGCGGTTGGGTCGCATTCAGGTTCGCATCCTGATCCCCGAAGGGTTTTCTCGTTTTGAAATTGCGCAGCGACTCGATGAGTACGGCGTGTGTAACGCCCACGATTTTCTCGACGCGACCGAAGACGCTTCGCTTCTTGCGAGCTACGGTGTGGAGGCCAACGACGCCGAGGGATACCTGTTTCCGGACACCTACGAGTTCGACGACGACACCAAGCCCCGACGAGTGGTCGAGCGAATGCTGGCGAACTGGACTCGGAAGCAAGAAGCGATCGAAGAACGGTACGCGGAAAGGCTCAGCAAGCTGAAAGGGTGGACGACGCATGACATCGTCACACTGGCGTCCATCGTCGAGAAGGAAGCGGCGGTGCCTGCCGAACGTTCTCGGATTGCGGGTGTGTTCTGGAACCGCTTGAAGTCCAAGCGATTCCTGCCACGACGGAGGCTACAGGCCGACCCGACGGTTCAGTATGGTTGCGTCGCCGTTCCTGAGGCGGCGCCCTCGTGCACGGACTACGACGGCCGCATTACGCGGGCCATGCTGGACGACCCGAAAAACCCGTACAACACCTATCGGCACTCGGGACTTCCACCAGGCCCGATTAGCAATCCCGGAAACGCTTCCATCGCGGCGGTCATCGACCCCGAACAGCACGATTATTATTACTTCGTTGCGCGAGGCAGCGGGCAGCATCACTTCAGCGAGACGCTTCGGCAACACAACATCGCGGTTCGGCGGAACGGTCAGAAATGACCCCTCCGCCGCGCCCAAGGAGCCCACTCTTTGGCGAGGAGGAACCGCAGCTAGGTCTCTTTGATCGTCCCGACGAAGATGCCGAAGATTCAGGAGAGGGCGCGCAGCGAGAGCTCGAATCGATTCGCGACCGGCTGCCGGCGAAGCTTCGTTTTGGCACCTCGAGCTGGACGTTTCCTGGTTGGGCGGGGCTCGTCTACCATCGACGCTACCCCAACCAGCGCGCCTTCCTTCGCGAGTCGCTTGGTGAGTACGCCCAGCACCCATTGATGAGAACGGTCGGCATCGACCGGGGCTACTACACGCCGGTTCCCGAAGAAGACCTGGCCGCGTATTCGCGTCAGCTGCCGGACGATTTTCGCGCCGCCATGAAAGTGTGGCAGGGCGTGACGATGCCCGGGTACCCGAAGCATCCGCGCTATGGGGCGGATGCTGGAAAGGCGAATCCGGATTTTCTCGATGCCGAGGTGTTCGCGCGCGCGGTGCATGAGCCGGCCCGCGTGGCGTTCAGTCCACACATGGGTCCGTGGATCGTCGAGGTGGCGCCGTCGCCGTCCCCGCTCGATCCGGCATGGTTCTGCGAAAAACTCGATGCGTTTCTCGAGGCTGCGCCGAGCGACTTCCCATTCGCCGTCGAGCTCCGCGACCGCAAGCTGCTCACCCCCGAGTACACGCGGACCCTCCGCAAGCACGGCGCGGCCCACGTCTTCAACTACTGGTCACGGATGCCCAACCTGGCGAAGCAGATGCGCATCGAAGGCCTGCTTGAAGGCTCGTTGCTCGTCGTTCGGCTCCTGCTTCCTCCAGGCGGGCGGTACGCCGACCTCAAGGAAGCGTACGCCCCCTTCGACCGGCTCGTCGCGCCTCAGCTCGAAATGCGGCAGGACGTCGTCAGACTCGTCCGTGCGGCCCTCGACCGAGACATGGAGTGCTACGTGTTGGTGAACAACAAGGCTGAGGGGTCGTCTCCATTGACCGTGAGGGCCCTGGCCGACGCACTCGCCGGGTAGGTTGCTCCCCAGTAGAGCGGGACTATGTTCTGCGCCATGAGCGCGCCGAAGGCAGAAAATCTGACCTGGCACATTGGCGAGGTCGACCGGGAGGCTCGCGCGGCTGCACACGGACATCGTGGCGCCGTGCTCTGGTTTACCGGACTCTCGGGGTCCGGAAAGAGCACCATTGGGCATCGCGTCGAGCGCATGCTGATCGAGCGCGGCGCCTTCGCGTACGTGCTCGACGGCGACAACGTGCGCCACGGGCTCAACAGTGATCTGGGCTTTGCGGCCGAAGACCGCGTCGAGAACATTCGGCGCATTGGAGAGGTTGCGCGATTGTTCGCGGACGCCGGCGCCCTGGTGCTGTCGGCCTTCATCTCGCCTTACCGCAAGGACCGCGACCGCGTGCGAGGGCTGATGAGCCCGGGTGAGTTCATCGAGGTGTTCGTCGACACGCCGCTCGAGATTTGCGAGGCACGCGATCCCAAAGGCCTCTACAAGAAGGCGAGGGCTGGGGAGATTTCGAACTTCACCGGGCTCGACGCGCCGTACGAGGTGCCGGAGAATCCAGAGGTTCATCTGCAGACTGCGAACCTCTCGGTCGACGCGGCAGCGGCTCAGGTGATCCGCTACCTCGACGAAGAGAACATCTTAGGAGACGCCTGATGCCTTCTCGTGAAGAAATGTGGGAGAAGATCCCCGAAGAAGTCGACGTCATCGTCGTCGGCGGCGGCATTACGGGCGCCGGCATCGCGCGGGACGCAGCACGTCGCGGGCTCCAGGTGGCTCTGTTCGAGCAAAACGACATCGCGTACGGCACGAGCTCGCGGTCTAGCAAGCTCATCCACGGGGGGCTTCGCTACCTCGAGAGTTACGAATTTAGCCTCGTCTTCGAGTCGGTGAGCGAGCGGCGCGTCGTGCTCGACCTCGCGCCTCATCTGGTCAATCCGCTCGCGTTCTTGTTCCCGGTCTATCAGGGTTCGCGGAAGAGCCTTCGGATGATCGACGCCGGCATGTGGCTCTACGACGGCCTTGCTCTGTTCCGCTCGCCGAAGCGGCATCGGACCCTGAAGCCCAGCGAAGTCGCGAAGGAAGAGCCGATGCTCAGGCAGGAGGGGCTGCAAGGCGCTCCGGTCTACTACGACTGCTCCACCGATGATGCCCGCCTCACGCTCGAAACGATCATCGACGCGACTCAGAACGGCGCTGTGGTGGTCAACTGGGCCCGTGTCGACGCGCTGACCAAAGATGACCAGGGGCGCGTTTCCGGCGTCGTCGTGAAGAACGCCCGGGACGGGGGCCTTCGCGAGGTGAAGGCCCACACGGTGATCAATGCGACGGGCCCATGGACCGACGAGGTGCTGGCCATGAGCGGCCCGCGGGCAGGCAAGCTGCTGCGGCCCACCAAGGGCATCCACATCGTGGTCGACAGAGAAAAGCTTCCGGTCGAACACGCCGTCGTGCTCTTCCACCCGACCGACGACCGCGTCCTTTTCGCGCTGCCGTGGGGTGAGCGCACGTACGTAGGGACCACCGACACCGACTACGAGGGGTCACCAGGCGAAGAGGCCGCAACGCTCGAAGATGTCGACTATCTCATCGCTGCGTCGAACCACTACTTCCAGGCCAATCAAATCGCTCGCGAAGACGTGATCTCCACGTGGGCCGGGTTGCGCCCCCTCATCGCGCCCGAACCGGAGGTCGGTGAGATCTCCGAGTCGCAAGTAAGCCGTGAGCATCAGATTCTGATCGGCGAGGACGGATTGATCACCATCGCCGGTGGCAAGCTGACGACGTATCGGAAGATGGCGAAGGAATGTGTCGACATCGCAGTCAACCTGCTGAAGCTGATGGGGAAGCTTCCCGAGGACATTCACTCCGGCCAGACGTTCAAATTCCCGCTGCCGGGCGCGGTTGGTTGGCCCGAAGACGATGACCACGACAAGGTTGCAGCAGACCTCGTCGCCGCATGTGATTGCGGCCTCCCGGCGGAGGTGAGCCGCCATTTGGTCGACACGTACGGCATGCGTGCGCTCGAGCTCGCGAAGCTCTGCGCGGCCGACCCTTCCCTGATGGAGCCGATTGTGCCTGGGCGAGTAGAGATCATGGCGCAAGTCGATTTCGGCGTACGGGAGGAGCTCGCCGCGAGCGTCAGCGATATCATGATTCGCCGGACGCAGATCTTCTTCCGGGATTTCAAACAGGGCCTCGGCTCGCTCGACAAGGTCGCGCTTCGGTTGGCTCACCTCATCGGCTGGTCGGACGAAGAGAAACAGAAGTCCATCGACGCTTACGAGGCGGAGGTGGCGCTGTCGCAACGGTGGAAAGAAGAGCTTTAGGGCGTTAGTTGCGGGAGCTTGAGCTTTAGGGCGAGGGCGCCGGTCTCGACTCGGAGGGACTCGAGCTCGAGCACGTCGAAGATCAGGGCGGCGGTTTGCGTCGACGCGAAGCGGCGCACGGCTGGAACGCTTCGGAGGTCGACTCTCAACCGGCCGGGAGTTTCGCGTTCGACGATGGCGCCGCCGACGTCGATCGAGTCCGCAGGCGCGATCATCGGCCACGTCGCCTTCGCGATGCACGCGGCCAGGGCGCCGACGATGGAGGTGTCGTGGGCATCTGGAGGCTCGACGTCGAAGGAAATCTCCTTAGCGCCTCGCGGTGCGAACCGCACGGAGCGAGGCGCCAAGCTGAACTGAACCTCTCTACCGTTCGTCATCGAGGCGTCGACGAACACGCGCCCCGAGTGACACGCCACCATCGCGGAATCGACTCCATCGGCGTGAGCCGCGGCGGCGGTCAGCATCTCGTCGCTCAGTCGCCATCGCTGCTGCGTCAATCGCTCGAGGAGCTGCTTGGTCACCGCAGCGATCTTGGTGCCGGCGACGCGGTCGACCGCCCGGTCCGCCGCAACGCGGACCCAACTCCGGACGATGTCGAAACGGTCTGTCATTCCGCTGCCTGAATGGAGGGTTTGACCCGAAGGAGCTCCAACTGCAACGGAGCGACGCGCCCCGTCGGCCGATTCGCGAAGAATCCGGATCGTACGACGCGTGGCGCTAGCTCGTCGATGCCGGTCAGTGCCCGGAGTACTTCCCCCGGCCGGGGGGTGGTTTGGCCGCCCAGGCGAAGCGTGATGGTGACGGGCAGTAGATCCCCGGCGAATCCAGCCTGCACCAGTGCGTCACCCCCGTGGCCCACCTGGACGTCGACCAGGGCGGCGCCCACATCCACACGCTTCTTCACGCCTTTGAGCTCGCGGTCGATGTGGAGGTCGGTCGGGCGCTTGCCCAACATCTTTCGCA
>Ga0255046_10000204_pt1 | contig 14717 bp, 17 predicted proteins | sample BC1_12_27_MG_FD_183632 | JGI IMG/M metagenome (GOLD analysis project Ga0255046, IMG submission 183632) | Seawater microbial communities from Strait of Georgia, British Columbia, Canada - BC1_12_27 | ecosystem: Environmental > Aquatic > Marine > Strait | place: Canada: British Columbia...
TTTGTGATTTAAAAAAACAAATCAGAGCTAATTTAAAAGAGTCAACGGATTTAAACGAAGACTTTAAACATTACTGGAACCTTATTAAGGGTGAGGCTTTTCCTGCATTATCATTTTATCCAGCTTTAACTGTATGGTTGGAAATAGATAAATGGGTAAGACAGAGCGGTGATCCAAATGCTCGAGTTATAATTGTTTATGGTTTAATATGGTTACTACTTCTAAGTGGTAAGTTTGTATCTGGATTCAAAAAATGGAAAAAAGAACACCCAGAAGAGTATTATTCAGAAAGACCAAAAAAGGCAGCAAAGGCAGCAGCAAAGGCAGCAAAGGCTGCAAAGAAGGAAAAGATAAAAAGTAAACGGGAAGAAGTGGAAAAATGGGATCAAGACAGACAACGTAAAAAAGCAAAAGGTAGTTGGCCGGGTCAGCCAAATAAGATTTAAATAAGGAGAAGTTAACATGTTATTAGAAAAATTAGATAATTATATATCTGAAGTTGAAAAACACGACAGAGTGTGGAGAGAAGTAACTGCGTCCGGCATTGATTTTGAACAAATATTACAAATGGATAAATACCAAAGAGATAAGATCATACATTTATTAGATGAAAGAATGATAAATAAACTCAAAAAATTAGAAGAAGGTGGATTGATATGAGTGACAAATTCAAAGATTATCTAGTGGAAGGAAAGGAAAAATTAAAACCAAGGCTTCACTTACTAGATGATAAGATTGAAAAGTTTATAGAAAATATAGAATCAAGGATTGATGAAATTGAAGACAATCCTGTTTTTCAAAGGAAAATGAATCAACTACTTGTTGATATGAGTAAAGAACATGGTGAGTTTATACTTGCGCTCAGAAGTGTTGTGGCTGCTATAGATAGAGGTGGTCAAGTTGTACCAATGCTGAAAAGACATGAGTTTGCAGCAAGAGGTATAAGTGCAGATGATCCAGCAGCAATACCAGGAGAGCCGGGAGCAGAAGAACCAGGAGTAGAACAGCCAGCACAAATGGAGATGTAATGCATGATGTACTTGAACAAGTTGATAATTTTCTCAATGAACCTGTTGAAGAAGAAGATATTAAGCAAGAGTTATTCAATAGATTAGCTAGCTTCATCTTAGAGCTAGAACCAGACTCGCTTTCAGACAATCAACTTGATGAAGTAGTGGAAATATTAGATCATTTGGAGTTTGAAGATGAACTAGAAGAGCAGCAGAAAAGTAAAAGACGTCCGAAACTAGCAAATAAAACTCCAATTAAAAAGAAGCAGTACTCAAGACAATATACACGTAAAAATAGAGTAAAGATAAAAAGAAAAAGGATTCAGCTTAAAAGGTCAGGTGAAGGCAGAAAGCGAAAAAAACTTAAACCAAGATTGGCAAAAAAATTTAGAACCCCAACTAATAGATTGAGAGTAAGATACCATAAAACCAGGGGTGGTCAAGGTGGTAAAAGAGTCAAAAAGAAACAGGAGAACAAAAAATGAAAATACTTGAAAAGATAAACGATTACTTAAATGAAGAAACGTACGAAGAGTTCTTTAATAAAAAACTTAAAGAAGCTGGTGTTAGTTCACCCGCTGAGTTAGATGATAAAAAGAAAAAAGAATTTTTCAACATGATTGATAAAGAATGGAAAGGTAAAAAAGAATCAGACTAAATGAAAACAGAAGATAAGATAACTCATTATCTTGATGAACAGGAAGAAATAATCATTGGAGGTATTGACCAACTTCAGTACATGGAAGACGATGAATTACTTGAGAAGATGATTAAATTTGTTAATTCTCTTGACTCAAATAAACTACCAGATTTACAGGCAGAAGAGTTAGAATTAATAAAAGATGAATTAGATGATTAAAAGGGGTAAAAGAAATAAGAACTTAGGTAATTTTATGCCAAGGTTTGCAAGTAAATATGTTGGTAAATATCCCATTGTAGTGAGAAGTTCATGGGAAAGAATGATGTGTCAATGGCTTGACTGTAATAATGAAGTAGTTAAGTGGTCCAGTGAAGGTCATGTTATTCATTACTATGATCCAATTCAACAGAAGAGAAGAAGATATTTTCCCGATTTCTATGCAGTCATACTAAACAAACGTAAAGAACCAGTTAAATATATTATAGAAGTAAAACCAAATAAAGAAACAAAGCCACCTATAAAAACTCGTGGTCAGTCAAAGAAAACACAATTATATCAAGAAGCTACATGGTTAACTAATCAAGCCAAATTCAATGCTGCTCAACAGTACTGTAAAAAACTTGGTTATCGCTTTAAGCTTCTAACTGAAAATGAAATGTTCGGGAGATAACAATGGACGAAAAAGAAAGAATTTTTCAAGCGTATGCAGATACAGTTCTAAATGAAAAAGAAGAAGAAAAAGTAGATGAATCATTTAAGACCAAAAAAGTACCACAATCCAGAATTAGAAAGGTCATGGAAAAAGCACAGGATGCTTTTTGGAAAGTAGTAGCTAAAGAATTTAAAGAAGTAAAATATGGTGATATGGACCCAATGCAAGTTCTACAAGTGGAAGATGCAATGACGAACGCCATTAATCTCTGGTTGGAAAATAACTACGAGGTTTAATGAGGTACTTAGACTACTTATCAGAACAGGAAAGGTATACCAACTGGGTAAACTATACACCTGATTCACTTAAGTCTGACTTCGCAGAGTACAAGAAAAAAGAAGAGAGTAAATGGAAAACACGTGCTCAAGCAATTGGAGCCAGATTTCCTTTGTTCAAAGGATTTCCTGAATTTACTCAAGCACTTAAAACAGCCAAGGTAAAAAAGTTATTCAAGGGCGAAGCTGATAAGATAGGTAATTTAGCAATTCAAAATAACTTACATGGTCTTAAAAGTCTTGTCAAACAATACAAAAGACCACGAGATATAGAAAGAATAATAAAAGGATTTGAGTCCAATGCCAAAATGCCAATGCCAATTATACTAAGTGGTAAAAAGGATGACTTCATTTTGGCAGGAGAAACTAGATTAAATGTAGCCTATACAATGGGGATTCTACCACAAGTACTTGTAGTAGATGTAAGTGAATAATGGCAATTAAAAGACAATACTATAAAAAATTCAAAGGTGTGAATATGAAGTCTGGATATTTCTATACCTTTAAGTACCAATCTTGGGAGAATGATCCGCACCCAACAATAATTCTTATGTATGGACTAGAAGGTACTCATCCAACTACAGGACACCAATGGAGATTTTTTCAAGGAATCAACTTCACTTACATTCCAAGATCAGTTAGAAAAAGATTTATAAATGATTGGATGAAATATCTTCAATCAACCAATAATGTAAAGTTTACATGGGAGCTAGTAAAGAGAAAGTACCCATGGCTAAAAGTAGCCGTAAGAAGATATTTTTTTAAACCAACTTATTTTATAAAGGATTTAAAAGAAGTTCCATTAGATCAGGTACAGAAGGTTGTAATTTCAACTTGGTCTAAAGACTTCAGTAAAAAAGTAAAGGCAACATTGATAAATAAATTTAGAAACGTAATGAGAAATAAGGGCAGAGCTAAAAAACCCAGGAGAAGGTAATGGCAGATAGAACTTATCAAGAACTTAATATAAATGAGATAAGAGCGATTCAATTAATCATAGAAGATAATGATGGTGTGGACTTTGCTCCAAGTGCTTCTTATGTTACGATACAAGATAAACAAGGCAATGTAAAAGTGCCAAAACAAGCAGCGTTCACCATTAACAATTCAGTATCAACAATTGTGGGAACTATGACTACAAGTGCTACTGGATATTATAATGTTATATGGGAGCTATACAAAAGCGGATATACTTATTATCACTGTACGGAATTAGAAGTAATACCACTTTGCTTAGGAGATTAAGATGTCAAGATTATTTTTTTACAACGATACAGAAATTTTATATTTTGAAATACAGACTATGGATGAAGCAATGCCAGCATATAAATTAGTACTTGACTTCATTTTAGGTCACGGAGGAGTATTCTAAATGGCTCGTTACAAACTTCAAGGCAGAGCTAGAGATACTTGGGGAAATACTATTTCCGGTTTAGATATTTATATCTATGTTGCTGGAACCAGTAGACTTCAAGATGCCATTATATACACAAGCAGTACTTCAACTACTGCAATCTCAGCATCACCACAAATTCAAAGTGACACATATGGTTTTTTCAGTTTTTGGGTAGACGATACAGATTATGTAGCATCGACTACAAAATTTGACTTATATGCGGATGGACTTGAATATACTTATGTGGATGTTTTTAATATCAAACATCATGGAACTATGGGAGGACTTAAGTTTGACGATCACCCAAGGTACCCATCAGTATCAGCTGCTGAAGTAATTCCAGGTAATTGGATAATAGATGGATCATGGAGTTTTACTGTACCACCATGTGGTGTAACTCCATCAGCAGCCGAGCACTTAGTAACAAAAGATTATGTTGATACATCAGTTGCGAGCATATCCGCTGGTGAAGGTTTAGTTGAGTCACCTGCCAATGTACTTAACGTAAACCCAGGTAACGGTATTCAAATAACAGCCGATGCAGTTACAGTTAAACAAGATGAAGTTGACCATGGTAGTATTAGTGGACTTGGAGACGACGATCATACACAATATTCAAGGGCAGATGGAACAAGAGCATTCACAGGAACAGTAGGTGGTATAACACCAGTTGCTAGTAATCACTTAGTAACAAAGGGTTATGTTGACACAACAGTTTCTATTTCAGCAGGTGATGGTTTGGTAGAAAATCCTGCTTATGTATTAAATGTAAATCCGGGTTCAGGTATTGAACTTATTTCGGATGAAGTAAGAGTAAAACAATCTGATCTTGACCACGTAAATATTCAAAGTATTGGAACAAACACCCACGCACAAATTGACTCATCATTAGCAAGTATTGAAACAAGTGCTTCTGATTTGCAATCACAAATAGATACATTAGATACAACTGTTGACGATCATCTAGCTTCAGCGTCAGTTCACTTTACTGAGTCAAGTATTGACCATGTAAATATTCAAAGCATTGGAACAAATACTCATGCAGAAATTGACTCATCACTATCGAGTATAGAAACAAGTGCTGCAACGCTAAGAGACGATATAGATATATTAGATACAACTGTTGGTGACCACTTAGCTTCAGCTTCTGTTCATTTTACTGAGTCAAGTATTGACCATACTAACATTCAAAATATTGGAACAAACACCCACGCACAAATTGACTCATCGCTAATAAGTATTGAAGCCAGCGCTGCGGTACTAAGAGATGACATAGATACATTAGACACAACTGTTGGAAACCACCTAGCTTCGGCTTCGGTTCACTTCACAGAATCAAGTATTGACCACGCAAATATTCAAAACATTGGAACAAACACCCATGCAGAAATTGACTCGTCACTAGCAAGCATTGAAGTCAGTGCTGCAACTCTAAGAGTAGATATAGATACATTAGATACGACGGTTAACGATCACTTAGCTTCAGCGTCAGTTCACTTTACTGAGTCAAGTATTGACCATGGAAATCTACAAGGACTTCTTGATGACGACCATCCACAATATCCTAATAGAGCTCAAACAGAATCAATAAGTGGTGATTGGACTTTCCAAGGTGATGCCAATTTCAATGATATAACAACATTTAATGCCGATTCAACTTTTAATCAAGACGTAACATTTAATCATAACACATGGTTCAATGATGATATGACAATAACTAGTGCCGCAAGAATTGAATATAATGTACTGATTAATGAATTTTCAACTGATGGCACATTATTCGATAATAGTAACAATAAATTAGTAACTCAAAGAGCAATTAAAACATATACAGATACACAAGTACAATCAGTAAGTGCTACTGTTGCGGCTGATTATCTAAGACAAGATGGAACAACACCACTTGAAGGAGATTGGGACGTTGGTCCTTATGACATTACCGTTGGTGGTGATGTTCATATCTCAGGATCACTTTATACTTCAGGTGCTTCTGTCTACACCTCAGCAATTCATCCATTGACAAGTCCTTCTGCAGCAATAGCCATTATAGATGGTGGTGCAGTAGAGCTTTACTATGATGGATTAAAAGTATTCGAAACACTGTCTGATGGAATATTAATGGGAAGCTCATTCCAGTTTACTCACGATAGCACAAATATGTTTATCACAAATACTGTAGATACAGGAAATATATATCTACAAGGCAATGACAGTTCCAGTGTTCTCCATACTATACTTAGTGGAAGCCCAGATGGTGCTACCATACTCCATTATGATGGTTTTCCTCGTTTAGAAACAACAACTATAGGTAATGGTGGAATTTTAATTAGGAATGACAGTAATGAAGTTTTTGATTTATACTGGAGTGGTAGTACATTTTATATTGATAATAATATTAATAGTGCTCATATTGCAATAACTGGTACGAATGCTGCTTCAGGTAGTACAACAATGGCATTGTTCGATCCAGACGGAGCCGCTGAACTTTATTATGATGGTAACAAAGTAGTTGAAACTTTTCAAAGTGGAATAAATTCAGGTTTAAGATTTTGGGATACTGTGGCTACTGAATACGCAGATATGTGGCATAATGGAAACTCGTTCCTTATCATAAACCGACACCACACGGGTAATATAACTCTCCAAGGTGAAAATTCAAGTGGTGTTTTAAAGAATTTGCTTATAGCTGATCCTGACATTGGAGCATCCGGTGGAGTTACTTTATATTACGATGGTACTGTTTCCATGAGTACTCGGATTAATGGTATTGACATCATAAACAACACAACTCTGACTGCTACCATATTACATCAAGAAGCGTCTGACTTTCAAATCTACCAATTTCAACCTGGCTATACAGTAGGAATATATGGAAGACAAATAGTAGGAAGTACTAAGGTCAGTATGGCTGATTTTGACCCAGACGGAGCAGTTGAACTTTACTATGCTGGTAATAAAGTAGCTGAAACAACTGAAAATGGTTTTACAATAACTACATCTGCTGGTACAGACGTGGCAGTATTTGATACTGTGGGCGTATCATTAGAAAATGGTGTCACAATCAATGAATTTTCTAATGACTCTACTATGAGTGATGCAAGTTCTTCAGCAGTACCAACAGAATATGCAGTCAAAACATTTGTTGAAGCCGTATCAGCCGCAAGGGATGAACACAATGAGTTAAAGAATATTCAAGGTGGTATTCCATCCGCTGGTGTTCCATCCGCTAGTGAGTACTATCACTTAGACGCACAACTATATAATCAATTATCTTCAACACCATCAGCAGCACTGTTCTCTGGTGGTATTCATGTTGATGGTCATTCAGCAATGGGTGCTGATTCTTTTATTGATTTCGGTGCTCCAGGATTTGGTTATGGAATAATTTTAGACTTAGAAGAAAACTTTGACTCTTCTTACACTAACCTTGCTAATGGTATTTACTTGAGTATGCGTAACGATGCCAATGATGCGGGAGCTGCTACTACTGGAATATCTTCCTCAGTTAACAATACTACTTCAACTCTACACGATTCAATAGTAGGATTTTCAGGTTTTGCCAGTTCAGCAAATAATACAGGAGCTGTTGTTGATAGCATAATTGGTAATATCGGTAGAGCTTCAGTAGCTGGTGACAATTCAACTATCACAGGTATGATTGGTGGAGATTTTGATACAGTCACTGGTTTTAGTATGGCTAACACTTCAGCTGCCATTATGATTGGTGGTCGATTTGGAATCTTACAAGCAGGAAGCGGTGACGTTAGTATTACAGATGGTTACGGTGCTTTAATTAAAACACCTGGATATAATCCAACAGGAACAACAACTAATCTATATGGTTTATATATTGAAGATCAATCAACTGTTGGATTTACTAATGACTATAACTTCTACTCCGCCGGTGCTACTTCAAGCAATAAATTTGAAGGTGACGTTGATATAGATGGAACTCTTGGAGTTGATTCTATTGCTTCAACATCTTTAGCTATAAGCGGAGATGTTCATTTAACTGGTTCACTCTATACTTCTGGTGCTTCTGTCTACACCTCAGCAGTTCATCCACTTAGCTCTGAAATTGTTATTGGAGAATCAACTGGAACTAATTTACTAATTGACTCTGCTAATAAAGAAGCTACAATTATATTGGATGGCGAATCTACTTCTGATTCAGTTTTTCATACAGAAGCAGCTAGTGGATCAGAATCATATAACTGGATTGGTGTTTTAGGAAATCAATTATATTGGTCTACGGATAGCACTGGTAGTAATGACTTCCACATCGACCTTAATGATGATAATATCCTCCGTGGTGATCCTACTGGCGCATTAGAACTTTATTATGCGGGTAGTAAAGTAGTAGAAACAACAAGCAATGGATTACAAGCTGCAACTTCAACATTTACAATAAAAACGGCTGTTGGTGAAGATGCAATAACTATTCAAGATAATAACAGGGTTACATTATATTATAACGATAATGTAATAGTCAGCACGCATGACGCTGGGATCCAAGCACGTCTTAGTCAATGGTATATTAACAATAGCGAAGGGCAGAACCAAATCGGCGTTCATGGTAATCCGGTTACATTGAATTATGATGGAAGTGGAGTGTTTGAAACAATTAATAATGGTATACAACTTAAACACTCAGGAGGACTATTAGCTGATCTTTATGGAGATGGGGCAAGTTCTTTTTACATAGACAGTAAAGAATCTGATGGTGTAATGTATATAAGAACAACCAAATCAGCAGTAGGTAAGGTGAATGGTGTTGTAATGGATCCACAGGGATCTACTGATCTTTACTATTCTGGTGATAAGGTATTTGAAACTTCTGCAACTGGAATAAAAACAGGAAGCGACCTTTCTACTTTTACTATTTCAACTACTGCCGGATGGGCTGGAATAAAAATCCATCCTCAATGTACTGTTGATTTTTATTTTAATAATGTCAATGTACTTTCTACAACAAATGATGGACTGCAATCAAAACTTACTTCACCTTTTACTCTTAAAAATTATACTGGATGGACTGGAGTAGCTATAACTTCTGCCGGTGCTGCGGAGCTATATTATAATGATAATAAGAAGTTTGAAACAACTTCAACAGGTGCAGAAGTAACAGGTGATTTAGAATACTTGAACATAAGTACTGTAACTGCCGAAACCACAGCATCAAATGCAGATGTTATCTTGTGTAGTGGTGGATCATACACAGTAAATCTAACAGAAAAAGACAGAGCAATAATAAGAGTCAAGAATATTGACTCTGGAAATACAATAACAATACAAGGTCTATCAGGAACAATTGATGGATCAGCAAATACAACTTTAACAGTTCAATATGAATCAATGACATTAGTTTCTGATGGAAGTAATTGGTACATAGTATAATGGAGGATTTAGAATGAGTTACAATCCAAGTTGGATAAAAGATGCAGAAAATGCATATATAGATAGCAGATATTCGTTCACTAATGTTACTTCAGCAGCAGCAATTCATCTTGCACATCCAGTTGTTGAACCACCATACCATGAAGGAACAGTATCCTGGGATAGTGAAGATCATACTTTAAGACTTTTCAATGATGTTTCTGCTATGGCTATTCAAGTAGGACAGGAAACGGTTCTACCGATTAGAAATGAAACTGGTTTTCAAATTGACGATGGTACACCATTATATATATCAGGTGTAACTATTTCACAAGGACAACCAAGAATACTAGTCGGTCTAGCTAAAGCAGATAATCCATTAACTTTGATAAATCCTACAGTTGCTACACATGACATTCCAAATAATACAGATGGATATTCTACACTAACAGGATTTGTAAGAGATATTGATACAAGTGCTTTTATTGCAGGAGTTCCCTTGTTTGTAAGCCCCGTATCTGCGGGTACAATGACTCAAAGCCCACCAATATCACCTAATAGACAAGCAATCATTGGTGTTCCTATGAACTCAGATGCTACAAGTGGATCACTCTTTGTTAATCCTGCTTTACTAGCTGATAAAACACAAGTAATTGTTTATACGTTACCACTAGCAGGGGTTCTTGATGCTATAGTTCCATTAACTGGATCATTAAGAATTGAAGGAGCCGGTGAAACAGGTGATGTAACAGATGATTGGGCTTTAAGTAATCAGCATGTTTGGTTAAATGTTAACTCATTAACTGGAAGTGGAAGTATTGCTGTATCAGGTGCTTCGATTTCTGAAGTTACTGCTGTACCAATCGAAGGGGATATAGAAACAATAACAGTTTCAACTACAGGCGCATATCAAACAGACAAAAAATGGTGGGAAATAGGAAATATAGATATACCCGCAGGAATTTCTGCAATTGACTATGACTATGGTGAAGTTGGATATGTTGACTTAGGTAATAGAGATTTTGCATTATTAGGATATAGATGTGAAGCATACGCAGCTGGTAATGATCCTGATTTTCGTTTAATTATTGAAAAAGTACAAGACAATGGAGATAAAAAAGCTGAAATAGTTATATTGGAAGATATTGGTGTTGACTCTGGTTCTGCTGGTGACCAAATTATAGATCATTTAAGAAGTGGAGTAGATGATAGAACTTTTGCCCCTGCTGCTGCTATAGATATATGGGATAATAATACTCAGTTTGTATTTAAACAATTAGACTTCTCAACCTATTTTCAAAATGATGAGTTTAAATTTTCGGCTGAAAATAACCATGAGGGATATATAATTAGAATTGAAGGCGAGGGTGGTGGAATATCACAAGTAGACTTTATAGTAATTCACATGTATTTTCAAGTACTATAATATAAATAAATATGTTCATGTAAAAGGAGAATGAGAATGGCAAAATGGTATAACCCCGGAACGTGGGGTCAAGAAGATGACAGAGTAGATGAAGGTATAAGAGCTTTTGAACAAAAACCTAAACCAAAGTTAAGAGATACTTTGGCTACAAGAGGTGAAGGTTGGGAAAACATTATGGATATTCCCGGCATTGGCCATGTAGGACTACAGTCATTTAATATGTTTTACAATACCTATATTAATAGGCAGTTTGAAAATGAAGTTGAAAGAATTTTTGAGTATAGGAACATGGCATATCAGGCAGAAATAGCTGATGTTGTTGAGGATGCTGTCAATGAATGTACTCAAGAGGATGACGATGGAAAAGTCTTTCATCTTGAAATAGTTGATAAAGAGTTAGCGGAGAATGAAAACATTGTTAAAAACTTAAGGAATGAATTTTATAAACTCTTTACTGAGAAACTAGAAATGCCTAACTTTGTATGGGAGCTATTTTATAAATACATGGTTGATGGTAGATGTTACTATGAAAGAATCATAGACACAAGGCATCCAAAAAATGGAATAATTGGAATCAAAAGTCTCCCATCAGAAACAATGGATTATATTTATGATCCATTAAGTGCTAGAGTAATACTCTACATGCAGTACTTAAAACCTAAACCAAAAAAACCAGCCACCGTTGAAGAAGCAATGAAAAGACACGGTGATGATTTAATTGTTTTCGAACCAGATCAAATTGGTTTTGTTAACTATGGTATTTTTGGTTCAACAAAATACAATATTTTCGGGTACCTTGAAAAAGCAAGAGTCCCATTTAACCAGTTAAAATTACTTGAAACATCGGTAATTATATATAGAATTGTAAGGTCACCCGAGCGATTCGTTTTCAGAATTGACACAGGCAATATGCCAAGAGATAAAGCCCTAAAGTACGTAGAGAAGATCAAGCAGAAAATGAGTAAAAAACAGACTTACGATCCTCGCTCGGGTACCCTTACAAACGAACCAGAAATTATGAGCATTCTTGAAAACTTTTATCTACCTCAGTCCGCTGAAGGTAGAGGTAGTCAAATTGAATCCATCGGTGGATTCTCACCGGGTTTTACAGAGCTTGATGATATTTACTACTTCGCAAGAAAGCTCTATCGAGCATTGAAGTATCCTGCCTCACGAGTACAAGCCGCACAAGAAAGTAGATCAGCAGATATTACTTTCAATCAAGGTGACACCGGTACAATTTCAAGAGATGAAATCAAGTGGAGTAAATTCCTTGAAAGACAACAAAAGAAATTCTGTATAGATTTTACAAATATGTTTCTACTTCATTTGGATTTTAAAGGTATTAAGAAACAATATGGATTGACTTCAGAAAAAGTCAAAGTAGTAATGAATGCACCATCAAGATATAAAGAACAAATGGATCAAAGTTTCCTAAGTACTCGTTTTGATAACTATACTGCATTAGCTGATAGAGAAGAAATGAGTAAGTCATATCTTATGAAAAGATACTTGAAATGGGATGATGATGAAATCAGAGCCAACGTTGAAGGCATGAAAAAGGACAAAGAGCTAGGATTCAGAGCAGATGAAGGAGAAGGCAATTGGTAATAAAACATTTCAAACAATATAAATACAAAGGAGGAGAAAATTGTTATGCCAGTAGATAATGAACAAATTAAAAAAGCTTTAGATCATTTTGAAAATGATGAGTTTGTGGACGCTAAAGAAATCTTACAAAAGGAAATTCTTAAAGCAAAGAATGACCATTTAAAAACTAAGTTGGAACTCAAAGGTGATGCTGATGCAAATGTAGAACCAGAAGCAAAACCAGAAGAAGAGGCCGACACAGAGGAGTAAAAAAATGATGACAAAGGCAAAACTTATTACTGAAGTTAGCCATGATTTTGAAATTTCAGAATCCAAGGTAGAAGGTACGCACATCGTTGGTATCTTTAGCTCCGCGGAACTAGAAAACAACAACAAAAGAATGTATAAAAAGTCCATCTTGGAAAGAGAAGTTGGAAAAATTCAGGACAAGATTTCCAAGAAATCTTTATGGGGTGAATTAGGACACCCACCGAACCCAGAAGTAAACCCAGACAAAATTGCTATCTTAACTACACAGTTAGAGTGGAAAGGAAATGACATTTATGGTAAAGCAAAAGTACTTGACACACCTATGGGTAATATAGCAAAAACTCTTATTAAAGAGGGAAGTATGGGTATTAGTTCAAGAGGTTTAGGAACTGTTGGAGACGACGGTTATGTAAATGAGGACTATAACTTAATTTGTTGGGACCTAGTTACTGATCCATCAAATAATCCATCATGGGTAAACGGTATATACGAAGGTAGAACATGGGAACTAGAAATCCCGGATGCGCAGTTAACAGTTGAAGAACAGTTAACCGAAGCTCGAGAACATTTACAAAGTCATGTATGGCAAGTAATTGAGAATATTGAAAAGAGTCTCTAAACACAACAACGACATATATCACCGTACGTTTCTGTAACTAAACGTACGTATTAATAAATATAAATGAAGTAAAATTACAATAGGAGGGAAACAGCATGGATAAACTTCTTGAAATGCTTGGCGCGAACAAACTCAATGAGGAAGGCCAGGGCCAAGTAAAGGAAAGACTTGAAACACTTATCGAAGTGAAGGCTCAAGAACTTTCAAGCAGCAAACTTCAGGAAGCAAAAGAACAGCTAGTAGAGTCCTACGAAACGAAATTTGAAGAGTACAAAGAAGATATTACTTCTAAGTTTTCTAATTTCGTCGACTCAGTTTTGGAAGAAGAAATGACGATTCCAGATAAAGTTCTTGAATTTGCGAAGAAAGGCGAGCTGTATCACGACTTAATCGAACAATTTAAAGTAAGATTAAGTGTTGACGAAGGATTGCTTGACGAGGAAGTAAAAGGTTTATTGAAAGAAGCTAAAGGAGAAATCCTTAAACTTCGTGGTAACCTTGATGAAAGTATTGCTAAACAACTTGAAACCATCAATGATGCACAAGAGTTGGCAGCAGAACTTTACCTCAGAAGGAAATGTGACGGTCTTACAGAAGGTCAAAAGAAGAGAGTTCTTGAAATGCTTTCAGGCATAAAAGACAGAGCAGAAATTGACCGCAAGTTTGACATCGTCCTCGAAACTTATGACAGTAAGGAAGAAGAGGAAGAAAAAGAGGACAAAGAAGAAGAGGAAGAAGATAAAGACAAGGAAGAAAAGGAAGACGAAGACAAGGAAGAAGAGGAAGAAGACAAAAAGAAAGACAAGAAAGACGTGAAGGAAGGCAAAAACACAGACGATGGTCTGAATGAAGATAGCCCCTTCAAACAACACCTAAATCAATATGTACAAATATTGAAAGAAGGTAAATTTTAAGAAGTAAAATATTAAGGAGGAAAACAACATGGACGTTAGAGACCTAGTCAAAAAATGGGAAGGTGTTCTCAGTGAGGGTTCAGATATTAAATCTGATAAAGTAAAGAAAAGTACTGCCATCATGTTAGAGAATCAGCACAACTACCTCATGGAGCAAACTGCTTGGGGTAATGACTCATTTGGTACTGGTGACGGTCGTGGTTTGGCCAACTGGCCAACTTCAGGTATGTTTAACAAAATCGCAGTTCCGATGGTTAGACGTACTTTCCCAGAATTAGTTGCCCATCAACTTGTTGGTGTACAACCTTTAACCGGTCCTGTAGGACTTGCTTTTGCCCTAAGGTTTAGAGCAGGTACAACCGCTGGCGCTTATACTGCCAACGTTACAGAACTTGGTTACAACACCATCGACAGCACTTACTCTGGTTCATATATCACCTCCGCTGGTGAAGCTTTAGGTTCTAAAGCTGGAGACGGCGTAGGAAATGA
>Ga0255046_10000206_pt1 | contig 14635 bp, 14 predicted proteins | sample BC1_12_27_MG_FD_183632 | JGI IMG/M metagenome (GOLD analysis project Ga0255046, IMG submission 183632) | Seawater microbial communities from Strait of Georgia, British Columbia, Canada - BC1_12_27 | ecosystem: Environmental > Aquatic > Marine > Strait | place: Canada: British Columbia...
TCACATAGACGAACCCCATCGATAACATCCTGGAGTATTGGTTTTCGCCGTTCCCCTGTGCGGTGGTCGATGATGTTCAAACAATCTGAACCAGGACCGAAAAAGCAACGTGCTCCTCCCATGGGCATGACCGGATTGCCGTTTCGGTCGTTGAGTGTTACCTCTTTGGGAACGGTCGACAAAGCTCTTTCTATCAGCTTGGGGGGTATGTGCACCAGGTTTCCATCAGATACTTGCGCTCCAGATTTTTTCAACAGATCGATGGCTTCTTGCAGGTGTAGGCGCACACCGATACGCTCCAGAATCTCGAGGCTTGCAGCGTGGATCTTTTGAACCTGCTCATCTGTGAGATGAGTGATGTCTTCGCCAGTTTTCCGGTCGCTAATATTTGTCCACGTCATGAAATATGATCCTCTTGAAGCCGGGGGCGTGATGGCCTTCTCGGCTGCCGTTGTAACGAGCAGCTGATCAATCTGCGTGCAGGGCTTTGATCGGATCCAACTCCGCCGCCTTCCTGGCCGGATACCACCCGAACACGATGCCAATCAACAGGCAGATGCTCACCGACAGCACAATAGCAGTCAGCGACCAGGCCGCTGGCCACTCCGCGAACTGCTGGATCGTGAAAGCCAGTAGTAGCCCGAAAAAAATCCCGATAAAGGCTCCGATGCCGGCCACAGTTGCGGATTCAAACAGGAACTGTTTTTGAATGTCGTTCTTCCTGGCGCCAATGGCCCGTAGCAGGCCGATTTCCCTGGTCCGTTCCAGCACGGTGGCGAGCATGATGTTCATGATGCCGATGCCGCCGACCAGCAGCGAGATTCCGGCGATGGCGGACATCACGATGGTGAAAATCCTCTGGGTTGCCTGCCGCTGCTTCAGCAACGCTGCGGGAATGACCAGTTCGTAATCACTCTGTTCGCCGTGCCGTCGTGCCAGCAGATAATCAACGGTGCGGGCGGAGCGTTGCGGATCGGCCTGTTTGCTGAGCTGCAGGCGGATTCCATCGAGTTCGCTCTCCAGGGTTTCGAATTCCATCCGTTTGTCCGCTGTTGCGAGCGGGACGAACACGCGGTTTCGGTCTCCACCGATGCGCACGCCTTCGAAGTCATCCCCGCTGAGGTCGCGATCCTGCAATACACCGATTACTTCCACCCACAGGTAGTTGATCTTGATTTTCCCGCCTATCGCGTCCTGCCCGGGAAAGAGGGTTCTTGCCGCTTGCGCGCCGAGCATCGCCACCTGCGCGAAACGCTTCTCGTCCTCGGTGTCGAACGAGCGCCCGGCTGCCACCTTCAGGCCGGACAAATCGAAGTAGGAAGGCGACACAGCCAGCACCTGCGCATCCGAGGAAGCATGCGCGCTGAACATGTTCCAGGCCTTGACCTTCTTTTCAGCGCTAATCGCCTCCACAGTAGGTAGCGTCTTCTGGATCGCGCGCACGTCGTTGTACGACAGCCCGATACTGTGCTCCCGGACTTCCTTCAATGTCTCCTGGTCCAGTTCTCGTGTTTGCACCAGCAGGTTGTTCACGCCCATAGACTCGATCAGCCTCAGGGATTCCTGTTTGGCGCCCTCACCAATGCTGAGCATTGCGATCACGGCACCCACACCGAACACCATGCCCAGCAAGGTCAGGAGCGTGCGTAACTTGTGCTGACGCAATTGCTCCAGGGCATGCCGCCCGTACTGCAGAACTTCCGAGCCGAATCTTTGTGGCAAGTTCACGGTTCCTGCTCCGGCGGGTGCAACGCGATTTCATCGCCAGGCTCCAGGCCGGCGGTAACTTGCGAGCGGTACGCGCCACGGGTACCCAGTGTCACGCTTCGCTTTTTGAGATCACCGCCCTCCAGCACGAACAACCAATCACCCTCACCGCCCTGGAACAGCACCTGGTTGGGGACCGCGATGGCCTCGTCGATCCGGCTGATGTGAATCTCGGCCCGAACCTGCTCGCCAGGCGTGATCCATTCGGGATCCGCTTGGTCGATCGCAACAGTTGCGGTGAAGTACTTGACCGGGTTATTGCGCGCGATCGGAGCGGCGGTGGGACTTATGCTGCTCACGGTACCGCTCAGCGGCCGGTCAGGGTAGGCGTCGATGGTCAGCTCGACGGCCTGACCGACCATCAGGCCGACAGCATCGGTCTCGTGCACCAGCAATTCGGCTTCCATCTTATCCAGGTTGGGAATGCTGGCAATCTTTTTGTCGGGCCACGCCGTAATGCCCACTTGGGGTGGGGGTTCCCACCAGTTTTTTTCGTAAACGATAAAGCCGTCATGTGCAGCACGTACCTCTGAGTGATCCAGCAGTGCCTGGTGTTGAACATTCTCTGATTTCTGGGTGGCTCGCTGCGCGTCCAGCACCTCGAGCTCGGCGCTTTGCCGGTCCGTGTAGCTATCTTTCTTGCCTTCGAGGTGCCCGGCACGGTAGTCCAGCAGTTCGCGGTCGCGCATGGCGTCGATTATTTCCATTCGAGAGTAGGCCAGGGTGTCTTCCACGTCGAACTGCTCCACCATGATTCTCTCTATATCGATGATATCCAGCTCGCCGCCGAGCTCGGCCAGCAGACGATCGAGTTCGAACTCCCTGGTTAGTACGTGCAGGTCGACCTTTGTTAGCTCGATGCCGGTTTCCAGCGCGCCACGCTCGGCATCCGAGACATCGAAACGCATCACGACGTCACCTTTCTTGACAATGCTGTTATCGGGTAACAGCCACGAGATAACGCGCGGAATCCGACTGCCTGGCGGAGGCATTACCGGGGTGGACTCGGCGGCGCGCAGTTCACCACTCGCCAGCAGCGAAATATCGAAACGGCCTGTCTCTATTCGCAGAACTTCCACTTGCTCGTTCGCGCTGGAACCGCAGGCGGACAGCAGAACAAGCGTGCAGATTACCGGCAGCGGCTTCAACCCGCCGGCTCCGTGTCCAGGGTGACCCGGATCTCTGCGTTTACGCTCATGCCCGGACGCATGAGCTGTGGATCGGGGTCTATCAAGGCAACTGTGGCATCCAAAATCGGAGGCTGGTTCAGGGACTTGGTGTGTACCACTGATGCCACTTCGGTGATCTTTCCGTGGAAAGCCTTATTCGGCGCCGCATCCAGCGTGAAGCTGACTGGCTGGCCGATGGCGACACGGGCCGAATCACGTTCCGGTATTTCGATCTGTAGTTCCAATTGGCGCAGGTCCGCAATCTCCATGGCACGCTGACCGATCCAGATTCTGTCGCCCACCACCTTCTTGTTGCCGTTGTGATCCAGCCAATGGATCAAGACACCATCCATTGGGGCCCGGAACGTCATCGCATCCACCCCCTTCTGCATTTCCTCAACATCGGTTTTCAGGATATTTATTTCGCGTGCCAGGATGCGCGCTTCGGTTGCCTGGATGACCGCTTCCTCTCTGAGTTCGGCTTCGCGCAGGGCCAGGGTCAGCCTGGCCTGATTCAATAACAACTGGTTTTCGCGGTATTCACGGTTGGCCAGCAAGGTATCCGGTATATCGGCTTTTAGCGCAGCCTTGCCGGCATCGGCCCGGGCTTCCTCCACCAACAGCCTCCCCTCGGCCAGTTGCTCTCGAGTCATGATGTTCCTTTTTTGCAGCTCCTTTTCTTTCTCGTTCAGGGAATTGCTACTGGTGAGGATTTTTCTATTGATCTCTTGTGTATCAAAGCGCAAGACAGGTTGTCCTTTCTTTACCCACGTGCCATCGGCCCCCATGTGTACGATGGTGAATGCATAGACGCCCGGGGTAAATGGCGGGTAGAGGTAAACGGAATTGGCCGAACGAACCTCGCCGGTGACCTTAATGCGCTGCAAGGGGTCGGACCCGACGTTGGTCGTGTCCCTGGAGTCTATTTCGCAGGCTGCCAGACCTGCAGCGAGGCCGACGACAAGGAATAGCCTGATCGGGAATGTCATCGACGGAACTCAACCAGGGCACTCATGCCGGGCAAAAGGCCGGGTATCCGCCCTTCATCGAAACCGACCGTGCCCATGAAATAGGTGCTCTTGCCCCATTCATCCCCCGCGCTGTCCGAGATAGTCTCGAGCCGGCCTGGCAGGGTCTTTTCCGGCAGTGCATCGAGGGTGATGGTAACCGGAACTCCTGCCTCGATGAGAGCACGATCGACGCCATTCACCCAAACTCGGACCACGAGGTCTGAGGTATCCGCCACCTCAGCAACCATAAAGTTGGTTCTCGCTGAGTCGCCTTCCCGGATTTTGGCCCTGGTCCAGGGAATTTTGCCGTGGATAACGAAACCTCTTTGCGTAGCCAACACAGTCATACGTTCGAGCATTTCCTGCAACCAGGCCTCTGTGATGTCGGCTTTCCGGCGATCGAGCTCAGCTTGTTGCTGCCTTGCGTCCAGGTTTTGTACTTTTCCCGCCAATTGTTTCTGTGCATTTTCCAGAGCCTTGATCGCTTTTTCGTTCGCCAGCTGGTTGTCCGCGTATTCCAGAGCGCCAATCGCGCCTTTGGGAATTTCCCCCTTCATGGCGGCCAGTTCCATAGCCAGTTGTGCCTGGGCTACCGCGAAACGGGCCTGTGTGAGTTCCTTCGCCAGTTTAGCGAGGTCGCGGTCAGCCAGGGCTTCCTGCGAGCGGCGCTGTTCGAGGTGCTGCTCGAGTTCCCGCTGGAATTCTGTGCCGTCGAATTGCACGACTACATCGCCTGGTTGGACTTCCCGGCCTTCGGCGACCAGCGTGCTAATGTTGAGATTGTACTGCTTGCTGTGGGGAACGAAGATCTTCTGCGCTGTCCGCGAGAAGACCTCACCGTAAAGCAGCGGCGAATACTCGCGGGCCGCCAGGTCCGAAGACAAGCACAAGCCCAGACAAAAGACCAAGCAGTTTCTAGCCGATGCTGTCTTCACTTAATATCCGTCCGTCCTGCATGACAATCTGCCTCGAGGCGAATGAAGCGATACTTGCTTCATGCGTAACCATTACTATGGCCTGTCCGGCACGATTTAGATTTCTTAAGAGGCGCATGATGGCATCCGAGGTCTTGCTGTCGACGTTGCCGGTGGGTTCGTCGGCGAGTACCACCCGTGGCTCGTTGATTAGTGCGCGGGCTATGGCGACGCGCTGGCGCTGTCCGCCAGAAAGTTCATTTGGCTTGTGGTCGGCCCGGTCCGTCAGGTCTACTTGGCGTAATAACTCCGTCGCGCGCACGCGATCCACATCCCGCAGTCCTTCTTCGTTGAATCGCCGTGGCAATAGCACGTTTTCCAGAGCGGAATTGCGCGGCAGCAGGTGGAAAGTTTGAAAAATGAAGCCCATGCAGCGGTTGCGCACGTGAGACAGGGCATTGTCATCCATCGCGCTCACTTTTCGATCATCCAGAAGATAAGTGCCTGCATCGGGCCGGTCCAGGCAGCCCAGTATGTTCAATAGGGTCGATTTACCTGAACCCGAACGGCCGGTTACCGCGACGAATTCGCCGGGCCCGATTTCCAAGTCGACATGATCTAACGCGCGAATCGTCTGTCCGCCCACCTGGTAGGTTCTGCAGATCTGTTTGAGTGAAATCACGTCTTGCGTGGTCTTCCCCGATCCAGCGGCTAGTAACTCTACTATGGAATAAGGTCGTAGTAAGGAGGAACTTGCATCCGGACCTGAGCACCCCTCTACATCGCAATTGAATTTCTCGGAAAAGACAGGTCCCATCAATTGGGGGATGTACCTAAAACGTCCACTTTGAGTAGGCGGACTTGATGGTGGGATCGACGCACAAGACAAAGCCCGAATTGATAGAATTTCCTATCCTCTAGCAGGTCAGTTCAATTTATTCCCGGTAGCAAATCCCGTCGATTTCATTCGAAATCAAAGTACCCGCCTCGCCTGACGTGATTGCCGACAGGTCTGAAAGCTTGCCGATGGCGCTCTGGTGGCCGGTTTCGCGGACGAATTGGCAGGCCCCAAGCACTTTCGGCCCCATCGACCCGGCCGCGAAGTCCATTGCCTCGAGGGCGTCCGGATGTGCGGCCTTTATGGCTCTCTGGTTTTGTGTGCCGAAGCCGGCGTAGACGTTGGCCACGTCGGTCAGCATCACGAACATTTCGGCATCCAGGCCCCTGGCCAGCAGGCCGCTGGCCAGATCCTTGTCGATGACGGCTTCCACGCCATACAGCTTGCGGTTTTCATCGTAGGCAGTGGGGATGCCGCCACCACCGGCGCAAATAACAACCACGCCGTTGTCCACGACCATCTTGATGGCTTTCATCTCGATGATTCGCTGCGGCAGCGGAGAGGGAACGACCCTGCGGAAGTACTCTCCATCGGGCGCCATTGACCACCCTTTTTCCTGCTGCAGTCTTTCCGCCTCCGCCTGTTTGTAGACCGGACCCACCGGCTTGGTCGGGTTCTGGAAGGCGGGATCAGCCGGGTCAACCAGGATCTGGGTGAGAATCGTGACGATGTTATCCTCGAACGGAATGATGTTACCCAGTTCCTGCTCGATCATGTAACCGATCATGCCGACGGTTTCCGCGCCCAGAACATCGAGAGGATAAGGATCGACAACGGTGTAGGCGGCGTCCATCAACGCCAGTAAACCGACTTGCGGTCCATTACCGTGCGCGATGACCAGTTCGTGATTTTCGTGGACTGCCGCCAATTGCGCCGCCGCCACGCGAATGTTTTCGCGCTGATTTTCAGCGTTCAGTTCCTGGCCTCGCCGCAATAAGGCGTTGCCGCCCAAGGCTACCACTACTCTAATTGATTAATCCCCTGTACTTTTCTGGATATTACGAACATCACTGGTTGCCGAGGGTGGCCACCAGCAGTGCCTTGATGGAATGTACACGGTTTTCCGCCTGTTCGAACTGAATGCCCGCGGGCGATTCGAACACCTCCTCGGTGACTTCCATGGCGTCCAGGCCAAACTGCTCTTTAATATCCCGTCCCACCTGGGTTTCGAGGTTGTGGAACGCGGGCAGGCAGTGCATGAACCGGACCCGGGGATTGCCGCTGGCGGCCATGAGGCCGGCATTGACCTGATAGGGCATCAGCAATTCGATACGCTCTTTCCAGACCTCCGTGGGTTCGCCCATGGACACCCACACATCTGTGTGGATGAACTGCACGCCGTTGACCGCTTCGCGCGGATCCTCGGTCAAGGTCAGCGTTCCCATGTTCGTCTTCTCGAGTTCACGCGCATATCCGATTAATTCCTCATCCGGCCAAAGGTTTCTGGGCGCGCCAATGCGCACATCCATGCCCATCAGGCAGCCGGCGATCATCAGGGAATTTCCCATGTTGGAGCGCGCGTCTCCGACGTAGGCGTAGGAGCAATCACGCCACGGCTGCGGAATATACTCGCGCATGGTCATCAGATCAGCCGCCATCTGCGTGGGGTGGAACTCGTCTGTCAGGCCGTTGAAAACCGGAACACCGGCATATTCCGCCAATTCCTCGACAATGTGCTGGCCCGATCCGCGGTACTCGATGGCGTCGTACATGCGGCCCAGCACGCGGGCCGTGTCCTTGACGGACTCCTTCCTGCCCATGTGCGAGCCAGCCGGGTCGAGATAAGTCACGTTGGCGCCCTGGTCATAGGCGGCCACCTCGAAGGCGCAACGCGTGCGGGTAGATGCCTTTTCGAAAATCAAGGCAATATTCTTGCCACGCAGGCGCTGAACCTCGGTGCCCGCGTACTTGGCCCGCTTCAAGTCCCGTGCCAGGTCCAGGATATAAACCAGGTCCCGTTTCGAAAAGTCGATCAGCTTGAGAAAGCTGCGATTCCTGAGGTTAAACGGCATGATGATTCCTCCGGTGGAGTCTGTTGATTGTCTGCGTGGCCAATGGAGACATTATGTCCTCGCCGCGTGTGCTTTTGCGAATACCATGATCCTGCCTCGCATATTGCACGAATTGCTGAAATTATCGATGACATATGTTCGCCGCCAACGCATGTAATATACGGTCTGGAGTTTGCCGTTGAACCACGGACTTCGATATCCTTCACCTGAGCATTTTTCTTCGCTCCGGTGGCGAAGAAACTGCGACTGAGGACACCCTCAAATTATCGGTTTCCACCTTCAAGGAGGAGGCCCGACTGGAGCAGATCCGAAGTGAACAAAGAAAACCCCCTGCACGGCCGCACCCTGGCGGTTGTCGGCGACCTGAGCATCGATGAACAGCGTTATCTCTATGCCAAAACCCGGGGCCTGAAAGAGGCCTGGAAAGCCGGCGGCGACCTGGCTCCGTACCGCATCAACGACCCCGAACTCGGCGTCTACCTCATGTTCCTGGAGGACTCCACCCGCACCAAGGAATCTTTCCGCAACGCCGCGTCGTTCCACAACGTCAAGCTCAACATTTTTGACGCTGCTTCATCGTCATTCAAGAAATCCGAAAGCCTCGCGGACGGGGTCAAGATGCTGTTCGGCTACAGCCGGCGTTCGATATTCGTCATGCGGACCAAGATGGAGGGCGTGTGCCGGGCCCTTGAGGAACAGCTCGGCGATTACGCAGACCGGATCGGCCGTGAGCGGCCGGTGTTCGTCAACGGGGGCGACGGCCGGCATGAGCATCCCACCCAGGAGTACCTGGACGAATTCACCTTCCTGGAACAAAGGGATTGGGACGACTCCCATCTCCACGTCGCGCTCATCGGTGACCTTCAGAACGGCCGGACCGTCCACTCCAAGGCCGACGGACTGAAAGCGTTCCGCTCGGTCAAGGTTGACCTGGTTGCTCCAGAGGAGCTTGCCCTCCCCCCATCCTATAAATCCCGTATGGAAGACAATGGGTTCGAGGTAAAAGAATGGGAAAGCATCGAGGAGTACCTGTCAGGAGGCGGGGTGAGCGATACATGGTATTTCACCCGCTTGCAGCTTGAGCGGATGGGTGATGAAGTGCGGGAACGTGAGGGCGACCTCCGCCGGGCGGTCACGTTCCGCCACGAGTACCTGGATCGCCTTCCAGAGCATTCACGTTTTTTCCATCCACTGCCTCGCCATCGCGAAAAACCGGTCATACCGTCGTTTCTGGACGGCACACCGCTGAACGGCTGGGAAGAGCAGAGCATTAACGGTTATTTCACCCGCATCATCGAACTGGCGATGGTTGCCGGCCAGCTGGGATCAGATTTCGAGGGCGCCTCCCCTGCAAGAGAGGCGGAGGAGGAATCTTTCATCACGGAGGTCCCCGTCACCCGGACAACTCAAGTTGAAGACCGCTTCAAGGTCGGTATCAAGCCGGTTGACACAGGTACGGTGATCGATCACATCGCCAAGGGACAGCCCGAGTCGGAAATATGGAACCGGGTGGACAGGGTCCGCCGCATTCTGAACCTGAATGTCCGAAGTTCCCACGGCGTCTTTCACACCAATGATCCGAGGGAATTCAAAGGCATCATATCGTTGCCCGACATCCAGGAATTCGGCCATACCGAGCTGAAGAAGCTCGCCGCCGTATCGCCGGGATGCACCCTGAACATCATCCAGGACCGGTCGATCCAGAGGAAGTACAGATTGAGCATGCCCCCGAAAATCTACAAATTCTCGGAAATTTCCTGCAAAAACACCGAATGCGTCACCTTTCCCGGAGCATACCAGCACGTCCAGCCACATTTCTTCCGCACCGGCGGTGAAACCTTCACCTGCCGATACTGCGGTAAACGGCATGCCTACGGAGACATCTGGGATTTATAGCCAAAATACGGCCACCTTATTGGTGTTTGCACCGCTCACTCAGCCCATGGCTTGAAGCATTGCCTGATCAGTTATGTCGGCCGACTGCGCCGGCCTCGGAGTACACTGATCCGACAGTCGTGCTTCGTGTCCGTCTCAAGTAGCCCTACCGTCGATCATGCCCGTTTTGCCGTTCGCGGCTTAGTCGGTAATACCTGCAAGTTGACGTTGCAGGCCTTAAGCAAAGCGTGCATCGTCGTGAACGACGACCCCGTATCGGGCTTCAGTGTTTTGTATACGGTAACGCGGTTGATGCCAGCTTTTCGAGCAACGGCCGCAACGCCTTTTGCTCGAATGACATCGGCCAAAGCCGTCTTCAATACGGCTTCATCTCCGTCAAGAATTGCCTCATTAATGTAGGCAGACGCGTACGCCGGATCCTTAAGATCCTCGTACAGTTGTTTCTTGATATTCAACGTTCTGCTGGCTGCCATAATCTTGCTCACTTGGTCCGTTGATTGAAGTCCTTCAATCGCGCGCGGGCTTTGCCGATTTCAAGGCTCTGGTTGCGTTTGCCGGAACCGCCTAGCAAGAGCACTATTTGCCCATCAATCTCCGCAAAGTAAATGCGAATCGCCTGGCGAAACTTGAGTTCATGGAGACCGCCACGAAGACCCTTTCTTTCGCCAAAGTGACTGTTTTCCTCAATCGCTCGAAGTCGCCGCTGCACTGCACGACGAAGCGTGCCGTCAAGCCCATCAAACCACTCCAGGTAGGGAACGCGCCCTGCGCTAGTTTCATACGCCTCTAGCCTCACCTTCGGATTTTACTCCATGTGTAGTCTATAGGCTACACTATGTTTTCTAAAGGGAGACTTAGATTGGCATCGTTAGATCAAGGGTGCCGGATGCGAATATGGGCTGAAGAAAAGAAAATGGCCCCCAAAGGGGGCCATTCTTCATTTAGTAGCGGGGGCGCGATTGCCTTCGCCCCTTCGGGGCTCAGTTATGTCGGCCGGCTGCGCCAGCCTCGGAGTGCCTTCGCCCGTTGACCGGCAACATCCTGTTGCCGGCCCTTCGGGCGACCTGCGTTCGTCCTAAATCGCTCCCGGCGATTTAGTCGGGGCTCAGTTATGTCGGCCAGCTGCATCGCCCTCGGAGTGCACTGATCCGACAGTCGTTTTCCGTGTCCGACTAAGATAGGCAGGACAATTGCAAATTTGCCTGCTACTCAGCTATCGTTTTGAAACGACAAGAAAACAATGCGGGCAGTATCCTCCTAAGGATACTGCCCGTTCCCAATCTGGAGTATTTCTGATGACATCGATATCAGCTTTTATGACACAAGACCACCGTCACTGCGATGACAGTTACGCAGCGGCAGAAGAGAAGGTGGCGAAAGGACAGTGGGACGAGGCCGCTCAGAGCTGGACAAAATTTCGCAACGATATGGAGACCCACCTGAATAGGGAAGAAGGTTGTTTATTCCCCGCATTTGAGGCACAAACCGGCAATACCCAGGGGCCGACTGCGGTGATGCGGATGGAGCATGAGCAGATGCGCTCGCTCGTCTCGGAAATGGATGAAGCGGTCGTCGCCAGGGATGCGGATGCCTTTCTGGGGTTGGCCGAAACGCTGATGATCCTTGTTCAACAGCACAACATGAAGGAGGAGCAGATCCTCTACCCCATGAGCGACCAGGTGTTGGGTGACCCCGATAGCCTGATCGAGCAGATGAAAGAAGTCTAGCGGATGCTTCACTCCGCGACCAACGGCCCGGACATTATCCCCATTGATGTATCCGAGCTCGAACCGCCCGAGCCCTTGGAGCGCATTTTCGCGCGCTTGCAACAACTGCAAGCCGGGCAGCTGCTCCGGGTCCGACATCGCCGCGAACCCTTCCCGCTCTACCCTTTGCTGGAACAGGCGGGTTACAGGCACTGCTGCATCCCCAGCGGGACAGAGGCCTTTTTGATCTATATCTGGCCTCGATCAGCTCCTGTCGACGAAGCGTTCTGCCGGACCGACGCCACCGAGGAGGCGTAATGAACCTCGCCGGGCTTTCCCTGGACAACATCCCGCCAATCGGCACTCCGCTGAGATTTTTCCTCGTCGCGCCTGTCTTTGGAATCCTCGCCGGCATCCTGTTAATCGGTTACCCCGAGCTACTCACCAATCGCTGGCTCCCCGCAACTTTCGCTTTCACCCACCTGCTGACACTCGGGGTCGGTGCCATGGTGATGCTGGGGGCCCTTTTCCAGGTGCTGCCAGTGGTGAGCGGCCGAGCGGTCCCCGGGGATCAAGTCATTGCTCCCTGGGTGTACTGGGGTCTGGTTTGGGGCACCTTGACGCTTACCATCGGGTTTCTGACCTCCTGGGGCTGGCTATTCGGTTTGGCCGCGTTTCTGCTGGCCTCCGGTTTCGGGCTTTTTGTTGGCGCTTTCGGCGCCGGTCTGGTCAGGGCCCATCCGGTCGGCGATACCACCGCCACCCTGCGATTGGCGGCGCTATCTTTGGTGGCGACCCTGGTGCTGGGGGGCATACAGCTGAGCCTTCACCTCTGGCCCGAGGCGGGACTCTACCAGTCTGATCAAACGCAGCTGCACGCGCTCGTGGGCGGATTCGGCTGGGTACTGTTGTTGGTGATGGGTGTGAGCTTCCAGGTGATCCCCATGTTCCATGTAGCTCCGGCGTTTCCCCACTGGGTGTGTCGGCGACTGACGCTGGTAGTTTTTGTCACCAACGCGGCCGTCCTTCTGGCCGGGCAATCCGTGGCCGTTTATGCGCTTCCCGTGACAATGGTGGCCACGATTCTGTATGCCACCGAGGCTCTGAAAGTGCTCATGGCCCGCAAGCGCAAGCTCGTGGATTATACGGTGCGCTTCTGGCAGTTGGGGCTATCCCAGCTGATCGCCGCGTCGCTATTGGCGTTGGGTTTGATCTTCACCGAAGTTGATGCCTGGCGGGCACCGGTGGAGTTGTTGTTGGGACTGGTATTCGCCCTGGGCTTCGCGCTGTCGGTGATGCTGGGCATGCTGCAGAAGATCGTCCCCTTCTTGATCTTCCTGCATCTGCAGCGGATGACCCTGGCCAACCCGCAAGCGGCGATGGTGAAACTCCCCCATATGAAAGCACTGATACCAACCGAACGCTCGCGCTGGCAGTATCGCCTGCAATTGCTATTGCTACCCTGCATCTATCTGGCCCCATGGACTCCCTGGATGGCTGTCATCGCCGGCCTGCTGTTAGTGGCGGCGTTTGGATGGTTGAGCTATTGCCTGTGGGGGGCATGGCACCAGTACCAAAGGGTGGAATCCGAAATACAGGGGCTGACCAACGAAAGCTGAGGACGCCCTGTCCGTGCCCACGCGCCGCCAGTCCACGCTTATGCAGTGGCTTCAAACGAAATCTTCCGAACCTGCGAGAGATTTGCTGATTGTCGGGTCTGCCACAGATCATAGTTATCCTGCATGGCTAGCCAACTCTCAGGAGATCGGCCAAGCGCCTTGGACAGGCGCAATGCCATCTCGGGACTTACGGCGCTACGCTCGGACACAATACGCGCCAAGGTAGAAGCAGCCACACCCAGACTCTCAGCCAACGACCTGATACTGATATCGAATGGCTCGATATATGTCTTCCGGATAAACTCGCCCGGGTGCGGGGGGTTGTGCATAGTCATCAGTGATAGTCCTCGTAGTCCAATACGTAGCCGTTTCCGTCTTTGAATTCGAAGGTCAGTCTCCAATTCCCGCTGACCCATATTGACCATCGATTCTTCGCCCGACCCTTGAGAGGATGGAGCCGATAACCTGGCACGTCCATATCCTCAACAACCCGAGCGGTTTCGAGAGCCGCTAACTGCAACCGAAGTCGACCCGCGTGTTTGGCCTGGATCCCTGACTTGCTTCCGGTTTCATAGTATCTGCGCAGACCTTTATGCTTGAACGACTTAATCACGAGAAGAGTATAGCGTGTTGCGCATCACGCAACAATCTCTCTTTCTCCTGAACGTGACCAGAAACGCAAAGAGAAGCCTGAGAAAGATCAGGAATTGACTCAATGCGACCGATACCACGAGAATGACCGAGGACATACGAAGAACAGTACAAATGGAGGAAGTGATCATGAAGGACTCTGTGTTGGCGATAATTACTAATTTCGCCGCTCACGAGAAAATATGTTCGTGTATATCACTACTCCTTCTTGCTGCGATGCCCGTAGCAGCAAAAGATACCCAGCCCAATATTCTTTTTATCGTGGTCGACAATCAACCCGCCTCGATTTTGGGAACTTATGGGAATCCGGATGTCAAGACGCCCAACATTGATCGACTTGCTAATGAAGGCGTGCGCTTTACCCACGCCTTCGCCGTACACGGCATGTGTTCACCTACACGTGCCACGTTGTTGACAGGGATTCTGCCATCACAACACGGGGTTCAAGATTGGCTAGATGATGAAGAGATGGAAAGTTGGCCCAGCGACTGGAACGCTATCCGAGAGTATCGAACGTTACCGTACACACTCAAGAATCGAGGCTACCAGACCTCACTAATCGGAAAATGGCACCTGGGTCGGCCACGGCCGCCGGACGAGTGGTTCGATCATTGGGTGACGTTCAATCTCGGCCATACCATCGATTTTTGGAATAATGAAATTAATGACAACTCCAACAAATACAAAGTAGAGGGCCAGCACAGCGTCGATTTTTTCTCAGATAAAGCTGTCGAGTACTTGCAAACCTACGATCATCAAAAACCGTTTTTTCTAATGGTTACTTACAACGGGCCTTATATGAATCCACCAACAAATCTCGGCCCCGCCAAGAACCGGCACTATGTGGATTATAAGGACAAGGAGTTTCCCTCGTTTCCTAGAAATAGAATCAACGAGACGATACTTGATGAGATACCGTTTTCCGGCCCGGAAGAATGGTATTTGAATTTGGCTCGAATGCACAATGATCCGGAAACGATGGCCAATGCAGCA
>Ga0255046_10000208_pt1 | contig 14593 bp, 15 predicted proteins | sample BC1_12_27_MG_FD_183632 | JGI IMG/M metagenome (GOLD analysis project Ga0255046, IMG submission 183632) | Seawater microbial communities from Strait of Georgia, British Columbia, Canada - BC1_12_27 | ecosystem: Environmental > Aquatic > Marine > Strait | place: Canada: British Columbia...
AGGACCTCGGTGACTACGAGGAATCGTTCGCTTGTTTCGCCCGTGGCGCGGCAGCACGAAAAGCTCGGCTGTCTTATGATGTTGCGACTGATGAGGCAGCCAGTGCCGAGATCATCAACACGTTCGACGAGGCATGGCGCGACCGGTCTTCGACCGGGCCCGCAGTCGACGGACCGATTTTCGTGCTCGGCCTGCCGCGCAGCGGCACCACGCTCGTGGACAGAATACTGAACGCCCATCCCGAGGTGACCAGCCTGGGTGAAGTGAGTGATTTTGCTTACGCCGTGATCCGTGCTGGCGGTCCGACTTCCGGCAAGTCCGAATTGATCAAACAGGTTGCAGACGCAGATCTCACAAGCCTTGGCGAGGGTTATTGGGAGGCAATGCAGGGTTACGGTGAGGCGGCACCCTGCCTGATTGACAAGACACCGGCGAACTATCTCTACCTCGGCCTGATCATGCAGTCCCTGCCTGCCGCCCGAGTGGTTCACGTGCGACGTCATCCTATGGCAAGCGGTTATGCCATGTTCAAAGCGTTGTTTCGCATGGGCTATCCTTTCTCCTACGATCTCGAGCAGATTGGCCGCTACTACGCCGCCTATCATCGATTGATGGAGCACTGGCGGAATCTCTACCCGGGGAGAATTCTGGATGTCGATTACGAGGCACTCGTCGACGACCAGGAAGCAGTGAGCCGAGAAATCATTCGCCATTGTCAGTTGAAATGGTCAGATGCATGTCTGACTTACCATGAGAACGCAACGCCGACCGCGACGGCAAGCGCTGCCCAGGTGCGAGAACCCGTTTATCGCCGTGCCCGGGACCTGTGGCGGCAGGTCGAGGATCACCTCGAGCCCTTGGCGCACATTTTACGAGCAGAAGGTATAAACGAATGTCTATGAAAAACTGTGCCGGGCTGGCACTGGCCGGGCAGGTGCCAAAGACGTTTGCATCCCTGCACCCGAGATTCCATACGCCACATCGCGCCATTCTTCTGGTAGGCGGGCAGGGGTTCCGAGGGTGGGGTGGGCGCTTCGCGCCCTCACTTGCGGCTTCGCCGCTGCCTGAGTCGAACAGGGTTCTCATCCTCAACCACACTCGGCGAGAAAAACAAAAGGCCCCATGAAGGGGCCTTTGATTTTTCTGGCGGAGAGGGTGGGATTCGAACCCACGAAGGGCTACAAACCCTTGCTGGTTTTCAAGACCAGTGCATTCAACCGCTCTGCCACCTCTCCAAATTCTGCCTATCCCGACCCCGCATTATCGGGCGGGATTGATTCGGATCGCTTTTGGGCGATCCTCACCCTGCGGGCTACGCGGCTGTCGCCGCTCCGTCGCCAATTGCTGGCGCAATTGGTCGAACCCACGAAGGGCTACAAACCCTTGCTGGTTTTCAAGACCAGTGCATTCAACCGCTCTGCCACCTCTCCTGTGTCCGGTTTTGCGCCGCGAATTGTGCTTGCAATCGAACCGAAACACAAACTATCTGTCTGACTGTGCAAGTTGCTTATATATAACTTAATATTACTTCGAGAAAAAATAGTGAAATCATTGATATCAATACTATTATTATCCGTTCTTTTTGCTGCAGGATCGGCGTGTGCGCAGGCACAAACGCCCCAGTTTCCTTGCGAAGATGATGCACGATTTGCCGAGTTCGATTTCTGGATCGGCGAGTGGGAAGTCCATACGGGTGATGGCGCATTCGCTGGCACTAACGCAATCGAATCTGCACATAGGGGTTGCGTCCTGATCGAGAACTGGATGAGTGCGACTGGCGGCAAGGGCATGAGCATCAACTATCTCGATCATGCCAGTGGCGAGTGGGTGCAGATCTGGAACGATGGCAGTGGTAGTCAGATCAATATTCGCGGCGGTCTGACCGACGAAGGCATGCTGTTGACCGGGAAGATTCATTACGTAGGCAATGATTCAACGCTGCCGTTCCGTGGTCTGTGGACGCTCCTGCCCGATGGCAGGGTGCGGCAGTTTTTCGAGCAATCCGAGGATGATGGCGAAACATGGGTAAGCTGGTTCGAAGGCTTCTATACTCGTAAGTCTGTGGATTAGGAGAAAAGAAAGGCGTGCGACACCCATCAGCAAAAAGTAGCTTCCCGGCAGGCAATCCGATTGCCAACCTACTGGTCATCATCGGCGGCGCATTGGCCATTGGTGTGTCAATCGTCCTCGGTTTTTTCGCTTTCGTGGCATTGGGCGGGATCATTCTGGTTACCGCGGCCGTTATTGGCGTGCGCGTATGGTGGTTCAAGCGCAAATTGCAGCAGGGATCTGCCATGAATGATGCGGGTCACGGGCCAAAATCGCCCAATGGCGTTATTGAAGGCGAATACCGCGTGGTCAGCAAGGACCGCGAAGAGGCATAGTCAAAACCGCAAAAACCTCGTAAAGTCGCATTCCATGCGCAAAGCTCCCGATCAAGACCGCCGTCGCCGCCGGCATCGCCGCCGAATTCAGGTTCTCGTTATCTATACGGCTATTGCCATTGGCCTCGCGTGGTTCTTTGAATCTCAGGCGACGACAACGATCATATTCGTCCGCCATGTCGAAAAAGCGGCATTACCTGTGGATGACCCGGGTATCAGCGCGGCCGGGCAACGGCGTGTTGCGGAGTTGACCCGGCAGCTTGTCGATGCGGACGTGGTCGCCGGAATCGACGCCGTCTATGCAACTGACTACAAACGTACGCAAGAGACTGCGCGGCCAATCGCAGACGCACTCAACCTGCCGATCAATACTTACGATGCGGCTGACACGGAGGCCGTGCTCGAGACCATACTCAGGGATCACAAGGGCAAGATAATTCTTGTCGTCGGGCACAGTAATACCGTTCCGGAGCTCATCGCGAATCTCGGCGCAAGCAAGACAGTACCGCCGATTGAGGAAGGCGAATACGACAATATCTACGTGATTTCGATTCCGTGGTTTGGCAAGACCAAGACAATTCGACTGCGATTTGGCGAACCATATGTAGCCAGCTCGGGCACGTGATCAGCCAGATTGAAATCGAATTGAAAACAGAAGGGCGTGGAACCTACGACCTGACTGACAAGGTGCAGTCCGCGGTTCTGGACTCGGGTATCGATATTGGCATGTGCAATGTCTTTATCCGCCACACGAGCGCATCGTTAATGCTCTGCGAAAATGCGGATCCGGCCGTCATACGTGATCTTGAGACGTTTATGTCGCGCCTGGCACCGGATGGCGACCCGGCGCACACTCACACCGCTGAAGGCCCGGATGACATGCCGGCGCATATTCGCAGCGTGTTGACCCACGCGGATCTGAATTTTCCGGTGCGGGACGGGCGTTGCGACCTGGGCACCTGGCAAGGTGTCTACTTGTGGGAGCATCGTTATGCGCCGCACCGGCGCAAGGTGACTGTGACTGTCACGGGATAACGCCTTGTTCTTCGACGGTGTTTACGCCCATTCCAGCGACGATTCATCTCCCGATCCTGTGATTACGGGTGATGCGGCCTACCTGAAGCCGTGCAGAAGTCCGCTCGTCCAGGAACCGACAATGACTGCAAGAAATGCCGCGATATCGAGCCCGGGTATCGGCGAATCGCCAAAACCAAATAGAGCGAGCAGGGCAACACCAAGGCAAATCAGAATAGCGCCACCAACTTGTCTCGCCGCGGCTGGCACCGGCGCGTCCGCCGGGCGCGCGCGCCGCTCCAGTGGCGCCAGCAGAAAAGTAAGCGGCAGCAGCACGGCATAGAGAAGCGCAATCCATATCGGACGAGAGAGCCACCACTCGAGACTCCCGGGCTCCATACCGAGTCCCAGGCCGTCTGCAAAATAAGCCAGCGAAATCACAATCACCATTATTGTTATGTGCCACAGGTAAAGTGTCATGATCATGCCGTTGATCAGGACGGTCGCGGCCCAAAGGCGCAATCCTGATAACAAACGTCGCATCGGCGCCTCAACGGAGAGCAGCAGGCCGAATTGAAAAATGCCCAGTGCCAGCAATGTAATTTTCGGCGGCAGCGTATTGCTCAGACCCTCGTCCGGCGATCCCACCATCGCAAAAGGGTAGGGCCCTTTGAAAATTAGCAATACCAGTACCAGCAGGCCTAAGGCGGAGATCGTAAGGAGCCGCGCCGGGCTGCCTAAACGTCCGTCGCGCCATGCGTAGCCGAGATGGTGGACCGATAGCCAGACCCAGAAGTAATTAGTCCAGCCCAACCACTCGAACCCCGCCGCAAAAAAGGCGATATCGACGAGCGCACCAACGGCTGCGATAGCGAAGAGCGAAGCGAAGCCCCAACGCCGCCAGGCCAGGTACGTTAGCGGCGCCAGCATGACAACCGCGATGTAGATGGCGAGAAACCAGATCGGGATCAAAGCTCCGCGCGATGCAAGTCGGGTGATATCGCCGCTGACACCAATGAAATACATCGTTGCGGCGAGCACTGCCCAGCCCAGAATCAGGGCGAGTAATGGTGTTACGAGGCGATGAAGCCGTGCCGCCAGCCATCCGGCATAACCGACCCCGCGTCGGCGGGCACTTTCCTGCGAAACGGCGTTCGCATATCCGCCTACGATGAAGAATATCGGCATGACCTGGAATATCCAGGTCAGCCACTGCGTCCCCGGTTGCATCTCCAGCACATCACCGGGCGTCAGTGTGCCATCGTGGTAGTAAGCGGTCGCGACCAGCCAATGCCCGGTGACGACGAACAGGATAGATGCAGCGCGAAGAAAATCGACGTATCGATTACGTTCGACCGGCGTAACCGCGGCCGTTTCTTTGGCTTGTGACCAGATGCTTGCGATCAAGCGAAATCTCTCTTGGCAGTGTGGTGGATCACTCCATCCCCAAGTGCCGCGCCAGGAACGCCCATTTGTCGGCAAGATCCTCGATGATCATCCACCGTGGTTTACCTGCTCCATGACCCGCACGGGTCTCGACCCGCAGAAGGATGGGGTTAGTGCACCCCTGAGCGTGCTGCATCTCCGCGGCCCACTTGAAGCTGTGCCAGGGTACTACCCGGTCATCATGGTCCGCGGTCGTGATCAGCGTTGGCGGGTAACAGGTGCCACCCTCAACGTTGTGCACGGGCGAGTAAGCACGCAGCGCTTGGTACTCATCCTCGACTTCGGAGAGTCCGTAGTCCGAGGACCACTGGCGGGCGTTGGCGCTCGCCGTGTGGTAGCGAAGCATGTCCAGCACGCCGACGGCTGGCAGCGTTGCAGCGAACAGTTCCGGACGCTGAAGCGTGGCCGCCGCTACCAGCAGTCCACCGTTGGATCCACCCTGGATGGCCAGGCGCTCCGGTGACGTGTAACCCACGTCAATCAGGTATTCGGCCGCAGCGATGAAGTCGTCGAACACGTTTTGTTTCTCGAGCCGGGTGCCGGCCAGGTGCCAGGCCTCACCGTATTCGCCGCCGCCGCGCAGATTGGCGATGGCCATAACGCCGCCCATCTCAATCCACACGGTTCGGGACACAGAGAAGTATGGCGTCAGCGAGTTGTTGAAGCCGCCATAGCCGTAGAGCAACGTCGGGTTGCTGCCGTCGAACTCGATGTCGCGCCTGTGGATGATGAACATCGGCACCTTCGTGCCATCGGCCGAGGGGTAGAAGACTTGTTTCACCTCGAATGCGTCCAGGTCCACATCCACCTCAGCCGCACGGAACAAATCACTCTGACCGGAGGCCACGTCGTAGCGGTAGATCGACGACGGTACCGTGTAATTCTCGAAGCCGTAGAAGGTCTCCGTGTCATCAGCATCGTCCCTGAATCCGTTTACGCTACCGATGCCGGGCAGTTTCAAATCTCTCAGGAGAGAACCATCAAGCTCGAAGACACGCACCTTCGAGTAGGCATCCTTGATGTAGGTCGTGACGATGTGGCCGCCGATGTAGCTAGCTGACTCAAGTGCTTCCACCTGTTCTGGCACAATCTCCGTGAGATCACCCTGTGGATCCGCCACGTCGATGCTTACCACCCTCGCGTTGGGGGCGCCCTGAGTGGTGTAGATGTAGAAGCGGCTGCCATCGTTACCGAGGTAGTAGTACAACCCATCCCAGTCATTGAACAGGCGCACGACCTCGCCAGACGGATCGTTCATGTCGCGATAGTAAAGGCCATTGGTCTGATAGCCGTCGAACACGCCGATGATGAGGTAGCGGCCGTCCTCGGTAAGCTGCGCCGCGGGGTTTCGTGTGTCGTGATCGGTGATCTCGTAGATCAGTTCGTCCGCGGACTGCGGATCGCCTATGTCATGATGGTAGATCTTCACCTGCAGGTCATCGTTCGCCTCACCCTCAGCGCCTCCGACCACCCAGGGGTAGCGGCTGTAGTAGAAACCGCCGGAATCGCGATCCCAGGACACCCCGGTGAACTTGGTGCCCTCGATCAGGTCGGCCAAGTCCTCTCCGCTGCTGACATCGTGGACATGCCAGGTCTTCCAGTCCGAGCCGCCGTCTGAGGTTGAGTAAGCGACCAGAGCCCCATCCGGGCTGACAGAAAAAGTGGACAACGCGATTGTCGCGTCGTCCGAGAACGTGTTTGGGTCAATCATCACGCGGGCTTCCGCGGACAGATCTTCGGTCACGTAGAGGACGTCCTGGTCCTGGGTGCCGTCATTGCGGCGGTAGAAATAGCGACCGCCCTCGGAGACCGGCACACGGTAGCGCTCGAAGCTCCAGAGCTCGTCGATGCGTCGGGCAACGCGCTCGCGCACCGGGATCGCCTCGAGGTATGGGATCGCGATCTCGTTCTGCGCCTCGACGAATGCGGCGATCTCATCACTGTTCAGATCCTCCATCCATCGGTAAGGGTCGGCGACCGACTCGCCGAAGTAGTCGTCCGTATGATCGCTGCGCGCTGCTGCTGGGTACGTCAGTGCGGAGGAGCCAGCCTCTGGTTCCGAATGATCCGTAGTTGCATCACAGGCGCTCAACACACAGGCAGTGAGGCCGAGGGTGAGGATGTTCGTAATCTGCATGTCGTCGCTCCTTAACAGAGGACGCAAGTATAAGTCAGTCAGTTACACGTTGAATATTGATGACGACTCGAATCCGTCAAATTCCATACCGGTCAGATGCTGTCACTAGAGCAGAAATACTTCCTCTATGGCCAGGTCGAAAGTCGTTGCAACCTTATGAGCCAACAACAGGGAAGGATTGTATTTACCCTTCTCCAGGAAAACGATCGTCTCGCGCCTGACGTCGACCGTTTTGGCCAGATCGGCCTGCGTCATTCCCCGAGACGCTCTTAGCTCCTTAATTTTCGTTTTCATCTTAGCCTCGCCTCAGGTACGCCCTGATACCCATAAAAACGATCATCGATAGCAAAAGCCCGCCACCCAGCATAGTTTCGGTATCGGGAATGAATTGTTGGAACGCGAAGATCGCGAACCAGATAAAGAGGGAAGCATTGAATGAGTAGTACCCAGCCTTGTACTGAATCTGTGTACTCAATTCATCCTCTACCGCAAATCCTTCTTTTTCCTCCTTGTACCGCCGCATGTGCGTAACAAACGCATAGATCCCCGCAATCATGATCATAGCGAATATGAAAACACCCAATCCTTTCGGTATATAGTCCCTGTGATTCAGGGCGACGAATCCCCAGATGGAAAACATGACCAACATCGAAACAGGAATAAGTCTACTTTTAGCTTTACTCATGGCACTCACCGTTTGTTATGTATTTCTAACAAGGCAATGTTAGATATATACAACATTCCTGTCAAGCCTTTTCTTGATCCAAATTGGCGTACTGATTTGGAATAAGGTTGCTATTTGAGTGACCGCTTTTGGTGTTTTGGCCATTCAACATCAGGCCATGCTTACCCGCCTATGCGTAGAGGCCCTTTTGACTGATTCCAGGCTGGCCGATCAGGTCTGGGAATTGTGGAGCGCAGGGGTAATTACGAATTGAGTTGCCGCGATAGCGTGGCTTATATTGGCAATGTCTGATCGTCACGGGGAGATGACTTTATGAAAAGCGTACTGCGGATTCTTATGCTCGTTCTCGTATGGGCACCTGCAGTTGTTGACGCGAGTGATCCCATATTGAACATGGAGGATGTGCCTATTTCTTTGAAAGCGGACGGAACCTCATTTACAGATCAAGAAGTGAGGGCCGCCATTATTGAGGGATGTATGGCGAAGGGCTGGTTGCCTATAGTGGATAACGAAGGAGCGATCCGCGCCACAATACTCGTACGTCAAACGCACTTCGCCGAAGTAGAGATAACGTACACGCCAAAAACGTACTCGATTACATACGTCTCTAGCAAGAATCTGAATTACAGCGAGGGGCAGCAGCTCATCCATAGGAACTATAACAAATGGATCGTCAATCTTTCCGCATCAATCGGCAAGGTACTTAGTAGAAACTTGTATAACACGACTCCCGCTCCGGATGCTGTTACCGATAGAGATCGAAGTGATGTCTATTCTAAAATACTGATGTTGGACGATATGCGTAACAGGGGAATCCTCACCGACGAGGAGTTTGATGCTGAGAAGACAAAACTACTCAATGGAAACTAATCGCTGGTGCCCTTTTTAGGCTAAGAAAACACAAAACTAGCCACCCAATTCACAGGGTAGGGTCAAGCGGAGATCGTCGCTTGACGGCTGCACGTGCAAGCACTGGTCCAATCTGGAATTTTAGGCTGGCTCTAACGCCCTCTAGGTACATGCCAGAATTGACGCCACTCGGTCACTTCCTCATAAACGGCAGTTACATCCGACAAAGGCAAACCTGACCAAAGTCAGGGACGCAAAGCCACGGGTCCTCGCTTCCTCCGAGAAGCCATGGATGACTCCCCGAAGGACCCAAGATCGCCGGGCTGCCTAAGCCGTTCGAAAAGCGGAGGAATCGAAATGAAGACGGCAATTTTGGTAAGCCTATTTGCGACACTCCTGATCGGTTGCTCGACTGAAGACGGGGACTTTGATTGGGAGCCCCAGATCCAGAGGGCGAATGAAGAGTTATTGAACAAAGGCAACCTGGAATTAGCTCAGGAGCTGTTTGCGCCGACTTACGTTGTTCACCGCGCTGAGGGTGACTTCGAGGGCGGTCCCGACGTGATTAAAGCCTCCCTGGCTTCGATCCGTACCGCGTTCCCTGATCTCAGAGTCGAAGTTGAGATTCTTGCTACGGAGGGCGACAAGGTCGCCTGGCTACGCACCCATCGCGGGACCCATCAAGGCGAGTATCTCGGTGTCCCTGCCTCGGGTCGCTTGATTACGTGGCGGAATATGATCGTCACTCGATATGAGGAAGGCAAGATCGCAGAAGAATGGACCGTATCGGACCTCGCGGAACACCTACACGGCGACTGATCAAGCGTCCGCCCTATCGCTCGCGGCGAAGCTATGCACGACCAGATGGTCTTGCCTACGTTTGGTGGACACCTGAGTTAAGTCCTAATGTCCGTTTTTCGAACAGCACTTTCTGCGCATAAGGCAGGGTGCGCCCACGCTATTAGCCGGCCTAACGACAGAAAAGGTCAGTTTAGCTTGTGGATATTCAGTGTGATTTCGTTGCAGGAACGACAAGGAATTTCAGTGGGCTGGGCGTCCTTCCTTTTGGGAACCGTTTGGGAAGATGAAAAAGCCGCAAGTTAATCGCGGCTAAATCATTGAAAAATATGGCACTCCCTAGGGGATTCGAACCCCTGTTACCGCCGTGAGAGGGCGGCGTCCTAAACCACTAGACGAAGGGAGCGGAGTGTCATGTTGCCCGACAAATCGGGGCCGCTATTATAAGGCGGAAAAATCAATGCTCAAGTCTGTTTATCCCTAAATTTGGACGCACTCCCCGGGGATGGATTCACTTGCACAGCAAGCTCACCCCTTCGGGGCGCATTCACTACGTTCATGCGTCTGTCGGATGGCTGCGCCATCCTCGGCTCGAACCCTTATTGATTGCCGTGAGAGGGCGGCGTCCTAAACCACTAGACGAAGGGAGCGGAGTGCAGGTATTTGCCTGCCCCAGCGGTGCGGGGGCTGCTATTATACGACCGCATATTTAATGCTCAAGCGGAATTTCGATTGAAAAACAGCGGGACCAAGAAGCCCAAGCCGCCGAAGATCATTCCCCGCGCCGCTCACAACGTCTCCCGGGACGAGATCTCCAAAAGCGCGTTGAAAGTGTTGTATCGGCTGCACAAGTCAGGTTATCAGGCGTTCCTGGTAGGCGGTTGCGTGCGCGATGCGATGCTCGAGTTGCATCCGAAGGATTTCGACGTTGCTACCAATGCGACGCCGGAGGAGGTCAGGGCGCTGTTTGGCAATTGCAGGTTGATCGGTCGGCGGTTTCGCCTCGCACACGTTCGCTTTGGGCGGGAAATCATCGAGGTTGCTACGTTTCGAGCTGCAGCAAACCACAGGGATGATGACCATGCGCACGACGAAGAAGGCCGCATTGTTCGTGACAACGTCTACGGGACGATCGAAGAAGATGTCTGGCGCAGAGATTTCACTTGTAACGCGCTCTATTACAACATTGCGGATTTCAGCATCTGGGATTACACCGGCGGCGTTCGGGACTTAGGACATCGACGCCTGGTCCTGATCGGTGATCCGGGCACACGCCTTCGCGAGGACCCGGTTCGGATGCTGCGTGCCGTGCGATTTGCGGCCAAGCTCGATTTCACGATCGATCCTGCGGTCGTTAAAGCAATGGCTGAACATTCGACCTTACTTGCCAACGTTCCGGCTGCGCGATTGTTCGACGAGTTTCTGAAGCTGTTTCAGGCAGGCTTTGCGGAGCGGACCTTCGACCTTCTTCGGGAACACAATCTGTTTGCAGAACTTTTTCCGACGGTGGACAAGGAACTAAGCGCGGACCCATCGTTTCTTGAGTTTGTACGGGCTGCTTTGCAAAACACCGATCGCCGTGTCAGTTCGGGCAAGTCCGTTACGCCAATGTTTCTGATCGGCGTGTTCTTGTGGAACCCCACCAGGAAACTGGCAGCCATTCGACGATCGGAAGAAAAGATGTCCGAATCGCAGTCGCTGAGTCTCGCGTCGTATGAACTCGGGGCACAACAACAACGACGTATCGCGATCCCGCGCCGTTTCACGGTGCCGATGCGCGAGATGCTCGCGTTACAACCGCGATTTGTGCAGACACACGGCAAGCGTGCAATCAAATTGCTCGAGCATCGACGCTTTCGTGCTGCGTATGATTTCATGGTTTTACTTGCGGCGGTCGGCCAGTTCGATGCTGACAAGGCGGCGTTCTGGACCAAGGTGCAGAGCCAGTCGGCGGAAGAGCGTGCATCCAGCTTTCAGATAAGCGCACAGCCGAAAGGAAAGAGTCAGCGTCGGCGCCGCCGAAGACGTTCTAAACACTCAGGTTCGTCGTGACGGCAGGCCGCACAGACCAAACGGCCGCCTTTATTGGATTGGGCAGCAACATGGAAGAGCCAGCCCGGCAAATTGAACGCGCGATCGGACTGCTCGAAACCATTCCGGACACCGAATTGATATCCCGATCTTCCTTGTACCGGTCGGGTCCATTGGGAGGGATCGCGCAACCCGACTTCGTCAATTCCGTCGCGAAAATTCTGACGTTGCTCGATGCGCACTCCCTGCTACAGTATCTGCAGGCGATCGAGCAGTCGCAGGGGCGCGTTCGCGGCGAACGCTGGGGTCCGCGGGTCCTTGATCTGGACCTGCTGGTTTTCGGGGACGCGAAAATCGATCAGTCGACGCTTACGGTGCCGCATCCGGGCATTGCGGATCGAAATTTTGTATTGTTACCCCTGCAGGAAATTGCACCCGAGCTCATTATCCCGGGCCTCGGCTGCATTTCCGACATCGCGGTGAACCGGACCGAGCCGCGAATATCGCGAATCGATCAATAGGAAAGAGCATTTGTCTGTCAACCAGTTAAGTCGCAGCGAAAACTCCTCACGGTACATTGTTGTCGAAGGGCCGATTGGCGTTGGCAAGACGAGTTTGGCAAAGAAGCTGGCAACAAGCCTCTCGGCGGATGTCGTTCTTGAGGAAGTGTATGAGAATCCTTTTTTGGAGCGCTTCTACCGAAATGGGCAATCGGCCGCCTTGCCGGCCCAAATGTTCTTTCTGTTTGCACGCGCGCGGCAAATTGAAGATCTTCGTCAGTCCGACATGTTCACTAATGTGAGGGTCTCGGATTACCTGTTCTCGAAAGACCAGCTCTTTGCTGAATTGAACCTGAGTTCCGATGAACTGATGTTGTACAGGAAGGTTGTTGAATCGCTGCATGTCGACGCACCTGTTCCTGACCTTGTTATCTATCTGCAAGCCTCCGTCGATTCGCTTCTTGATCGTATCGCGCGCCGCGGCATCGGATTCGAACGTGCGATAGACAGGAGATACCTCGAAAAACTGACCGATGCCTATGCACGCTTCTTTCACGAATACAATGAGGGCCCGTTACTCATCGTCAATGCGTCGCAAATCGACCCGATCAATAACGAGGCGGATTATGAGCAGCTTTTTCAGCAAATAGAACGAACAACAGGTGGGCGACGTTTTTTCAATCCCGCTGCCGCCGCATTGGCCTGAACGGCCAAGCTAATTAGATACGATGTTCCGCCCTGCGTGCTTGGCGCGGTAGAGCGCTGCGTCTGCGGCGCGTATCAGCGCGTTCAGGTTGCTGCCGGTTTCGAGTTCTGCCACGCCCATCGACAGGCGAATCGGTATCTGAATGAGCGAATCGCTGCCATCATCTGTCTCGCCGCAAACAGCTTTTCTCACCCGGTCCGCGATAATAAGTGCGAGCTCTTCATCGACTTCCGGCAGCAAGACGGCAAACTCATCGCCACCATAGCGAACCAGAACGTCGCGTGGGCGAAACTGATGTTGCAAGACACTGGCGACGGCCGACAATGCGCGGTCTCCCGCCAAGTGGCCGAATTGATCGTTAAAGACCTTTAAGTTGTCTATGTCGATCATGACCAGCGAAATGGGCTTTTCGTCCTTCTCGCAGCGCTGAATTTCGCGTATGAATAGCTCTTCCATCATGTGCCGGTTGCTGAGTCCCGTCAGCGCGTCTGTGGTTGCATGGAGCTCGAACTTGCGTAGTTCTCCATAGCTGTCGGCAATGACTCGGTTGTGGCTACGAACCCGTTCGGAGAGGACGACCAACAGGTTCTTGGCGAATTTGTGTGACGCGTTGACCATGTCCCACAACACGGTCTGGTGAATTACGAGTAAGTGTGACGATTCTGCCGCGACCACGAATGCCGATGGATCGCGGTCTTCAATTATGGACATTTCGCCGACACAGGCGCCGACATGCATCGTCGCGAGGACCGGAGCATCGGGACTACCGACATGAACATCGACGCTGCCAGAAAGCACGATGAACACGTGTTCATTCTTGGCGTCTGGCGATAACAGCAATTCGCCTTCAGCCAGATCACGGCGGCTGCATTTCTGCAGCAGATCCTGCACGTCATCGGCACAGACACCCTTAAATAGCTCGAGGCCCTCGAGTAGCGAGCGTTTGTAGTCCGAGCTAATACTGAACGTTTGCGGCACTACTTCGTTCTCCTGAATAGTGTAATTCTTGCGTTAAATACAGCCAAAAAAAAACGACTGGGCCACAGTATTGCGCAAAATCACGGTGTTGTTGCGCAGCTACGATAGCTCGGATCGCGATTCTGTGAACTCCTCGTTTTCTGATTCATTGTCTTCGTGCTGCTGAAGAGCCCATTCGACATGTTCGGCGATGAGTTTAGAGTCTGAATCACGTCGTAATTCGAGCGCCGTAATGACTGCAGATGTTGTCGCCACGTTGCCAAGTGCGACTGCAATATTGCGCATCCAACTCTCATAGCCAATGCGTCGAATCGGGCTACCCGTCATTCTCTCCAGCCACTTGGCCTCGCTCCAGGAGAATAAGTCCGTCAGCTCGGCCGAGTCCAGTCCGTGCCGCGGTGAAAAGTCGCCTTCCGCTGTCGGTTCGGCAAATTTGTTCCAGGGGCAATACAACTGGCAGTCGTCGCAGCCGTAAATACGATTGCCCATCGCCTTGCGAAACTTGATTGGTATGGACCCGCGCAACTCAATCGTCAGATACGAAATGCACCGTCGCGCATCAAGTTTGTAAGGTGCGATAATCGCATCGGTTGGGCACACATCGATACATGCGCGACAGGTTCCACAGTGCCCTGTTGCTTGTTTGTCAACGGGCAACGGAAGATCTGTATACAACTCGCCGAGAAAGAACCAGGAACCGGCCTTCTGATTGATGACATTTGTGTGCTTGCCTATCCAGCCGATGCTGGCTTTTTCCGCAAGCGGTTTCTCCAGTACCGGTGCGCTGTCAACGAATACCCGATACCCGTAATCACCGATGTGTTGTCCAATCCGCGATGCGAGCTTTTGCAGTCGCGTCCGCATTAATTTGTGATAGTCGCGGCCCAGTGCATAGCGCGAGACATAAGCTTTCGACGCGTGATCGAGCAGGTCAGCGACGTGCTCCTGCTGTTCCGGCAAGTAGTCCAGGCGCGCCGATATCACGCGAATCGTGCCCGGAACGAGCTGCTCTGGCCGGCTGCGCTTCGTGCCGTGCTTGCGCATGTAATGCATCTCACCGTGCAA
>Ga0255046_10000210_pt1 | contig 14575 bp, 25 predicted proteins | sample BC1_12_27_MG_FD_183632 | JGI IMG/M metagenome (GOLD analysis project Ga0255046, IMG submission 183632) | Seawater microbial communities from Strait of Georgia, British Columbia, Canada - BC1_12_27 | ecosystem: Environmental > Aquatic > Marine > Strait | place: Canada: British Columbia...
TTCAGTACTTTTACTGGCACTGTAGTAATCCCTGGCTCACTAGTGTTTACAGGTATAGACGCAGACGTTGTTATATTCAGATTTGTAACAGTCATCTTCAATAGATTGGGTTCACGTGCATCAATAAGCACGTTTTCCAATATTTCCAGTGGACTATTCTTAGACTTAATGCCTGCCAGCATAGAAAGCGCCTGAACTAAATATGCTTTTTTAGCTTTTATTTTCATTCTATTTTAGGCGAGGATGCCCCAGGATTTATCCGTGGGGATGAATCGCCGTTACCCTTTCTTCTATTAGTGTCGTTGTCCGCGCTTGCAAACGTTGACAGTTTTTCTTTACGCTAACACCGTTAGATACTACCCTGCCTCCCAATGTAGCCACAGCGAAATCGCCTCTGGATCGTTTACCTTTTACAAAACCGGTGCCCTTGGAAGTCTGAATACGATCAAACTTTCTCAAACCGAACAGCTTTCCAGTAGGTATACAAATCTCTGAACGCTTCCCTTTTGTTTGCCGATAGTCGCCACTGGCTACATGCCTCTTTAAGTAAGATGTGCTAGACAATCCAACCCATTCCCCGTCCTCACAGCAAATTGCAATTGCATCGTTATCGTGTGTTTTGGGCAACCCTAAGCACTGCTCCCGCTTGAATTTGGTTTCGTACCCAAAAGTCTCCTCAAAGCTCCACAGCTTTTTCAATTGAGACTTAATGATTCCAATCTCAGTAGCGTGTTTGGTCTTAGATTTTTTAGCTGTGAATTCAAACTTTCCAGCATGTAAATCTTCATGGCAATCCTCACACAGTGTAATCAAATTACTAGGCGTATTAGTCCCGCCATTCGAACGGAATTGAATGTGATGTACATGCAGTTTCTTACTATGCTTTTGTTTCATGCCACTATGGCACTTGTAATTATCCCGGTGAAGGACAAACGCCTTGGCGTTATAGAAACCTTTTTGCGCTCCGTTCTGATAATCAACGCCTTTGACATCAGGATTAGTGATTTTGTGAATATCAAAAGAGGCGGTTTCAACCTTCCATCGTGTAACAGGCAAAATGGATTCGACAAATCGCTTTTCTCTCAAATGAGATCCAATTTTACTGCGGATAGATGGCGCTAGCCAGCCCACCTTGCCACGATTCAAAAACCGTGGCGCACGATAACGCGTTTTTCTACCCCTTCGATTGCGCCGGTACATTTTTCTCTGCTCCATTTTCTTAGAAACGTCTGTTCGTAACTGTATTTCAGACTGATACAGTACTCCACCGTTAGCGATTGCTGCGCACCCTACATTTTTCGAACCCGTATCCATGCCAGCAATGATTTCCTGCTTGGTTTCACCTGTAGCATAATTCAACTGGATCACGAAAGGGGTTTTTGTAACCACCCTAGCGTTACCATCTTTCAAAAGTACTCGCGCTTTTCTTGGTGTTGTGGGCATCAACGGTTCACCTTTTAAATTTTTGACGTATACTCGCAAGTTACGTCCTCCTTTCAGAGTTGTGCGTATCCAAAGATTTGGAGCCTCCTTGGAATCCGACTTCCTCTCGACCAGATAAAACAGCTTTGCCCACGAGGTTGTCTAGTCTCGTCCCCACAAGACTACCTGCTTCCCCGCGATAGAGCCTCAGACTGAGACGGCATCCAAGGGTATCTGTTTCTGTTCTATCGGCTACTAACAACTTTACCTCCTGCTAGTGGTCTGGTAAGCATGGGCTCTAAAAGCCCCCAGATTTATCCGTGGGGATGATTACATTAAAAGACCCCATGTCTACTCCCCTTCTCGCAATAGTTCTTCGATCTCGCCCTTGCTCAGCACATCAATGGATGTCCCGCTGGGCATAATTACAACCCTACATTTCTCGTGTCCAGCCTCATTCAAGAGCTTCTGCATCTTTTCCCTTACATATACAGCTGTTTTATTTCTAACATCATGTGGCTCATTTTTCTCAAATGGCATCGTAACAAAAACCAAATCACCGTCTTTCAACGTAGCCTTCTTTATAGACTCAATAGTAATATCAGACATTTCCATATCAAACCCCTCTCGCAATTGGGTGCGTGCATCCAGCCATCCCGGCGCTAACCGTACACCCTCGTATATTGTTTACCAACTCTATTGACGGTCTTGCGTCTGCAATCCCAAAGCCTCTACCGTCCAGCGTCCGTGTATATATCTCAGTATGTAAATCTGTAAACCCCCTAGTGAACTCAAGTTCGTGCCCATCAACTTTAATCGATCTATGCGTTGCAGCCCCAGGCTCATCCAATCTATAGATATCGCTCGGGTCTGTAGATAGATACCATCTTACGTCTGCATTTTCAAGACCTAAAAAGCCGGACATCTTATTATCTTGCTTCAAATGCACGTCAGACCACCCAACCCCGCCAAACAACCATATCAGCAAATCAAACAGGTGTATTCCTATGTTAGTCGCAATGCCTCCAGAACGCGCCTCGTCACCCTTCCAGGACCCCTGGTACCAATTGCCCCTGCTAGCCACATACGTAAGGGTAACCTGACTTCTAATTGAAGTGTCCAGGCTTCTTTTCAGCGCGATTAGATCAGGATGCACCCTCAGCTGTAACACACAGCTAACTTTCTTGCACGTTTCCAGTTCTACAAGCTCCAAGTAATCTAGATCCTTTGGGTCTATCACAACTGGCTTTTCGCAAATAACATCAGCGCCTAATCTCATGGCCATTTTCGCGTGAGATACATGTAAATAATTAGGAGAGCAAACACTAACATGAGTTATCTTGTCTCTGCTATTCCCATAACTCAACTTCTCGACATATCGATCAAACGCTTCAATCTCTCTAAAATATTTCGCGCCCATGAAATATCTATCCAGCACTCCTACTGAATCACTTGGATCTGTTGCTACAATTAGATCACCGCCTACATTATTTATAGCCTCTATATGTCTTGGCGCTACATACCCAGCTGCCCCTATTAACGCAAAATTACTCATTTTTCGTGCATCCTATCATCAAATATGAACTTATGTTCGTCTGGAATCTCATCATAAATAGCAAATGCGAGCCTGCGCATCTCCCACATTGCCTTCCTGTGCGTCCTTAAAACAAAAAAATTCCTTAGCGATCTTGCATTAACTGTAATCAACAACCTAAGCTTAAACGACTCAGGAATGCAATATTTCAGAACGTCATTTTTGACCCCTGTCTTAGCCATGGATATGACAGCAAGCAGAGCCTGGCACGAAGCCTCATCTACCTTATCATTACCGGTAAATACCAGAAACCTACCAAGCTCCTCTCTGGTTGGGTGCTCAGATAGCGTCCTAAGTATCCGCTTTAATGCGTATCGCGTACTTAAAACGGACAAGGACTCCATCCTATGCCTAGACAACTGTTGCAAGACGGCCCTTGATATACCATTAATATAAAACGTGTAAAACAAATGTTCCATCACTGATTCATGAGATGGATTCATTATGTCCCCAGATAATATTCTTTTCTCAAGTAGCTCCACATCCTCGTTAAGTATTTCATCTTTGTCAAAAAGCAAGCTATCAAAAGACTCCATGCCTTTACACAACCTTGCTGCAAAAGGTGGCATGGAAATAGGCGAATTAAACAACAGCTTGACTTCTGGAGTGCACTCCTGCTCAAAAAAACTAGCACTCATATTTATCGTTTCCTCCGATATATAGATCTATGATCTGCTCGATCTTTGGCAGCGCTAGCTCGATCTTTGTTTGCTGGCAGAAAGCTATCCTCGAAGATATGTCGTCCTGAACACTGTCGTGCTTAATTCCAACATCGCTTTTCCTAAACGCTAGCATCTCACAAATTTCATCTATACTGAATATATCTGTATATATAGCAATCAATTCCTCTCTTATAGAGTCGAACCCGCAGGTATCCTTTATTACACTCAGGCACGCTTCAGTAATGAAATCAGGAATTCCGATCCCCGTGTCTGAAATCATTTGACGAGCTATTGATACGACCATAGCATCAAACGCGCCGTCGCAATTTAAAAGATCAATATATTCTTCTACATTTTTATCCATTTTCAATACCTTTCAGCGTCCTGTTTTGCGTACTCACGAATCATGGCTACTCTCCCCATTTTTTCGTTCTCCCAAAGCAGCTTATACCCTTCGATGTCTCTCCACATATTTATCCATTTGATAAAGCCAACCAATGACCCCCCTGCGATCATCCCTCCTGTAAACGCCGCCATCAACCAATACATACTAATCAGTTCTGCCATCGTGGATTTCCTTCTGTCTCTTTTTTTGCCTAGCCAACTTCTTCTGGGTTCTGCTATCAATCGCAATAGATACAGTGGGCGGAAAAATACACTCCACTGACCTAAAAACGAAATCATCTATGGAGTCCTTCAGCTCATATTTATAACTACCGCACCCCTCGCACGAAAACGACTTCCAATCAGCAATCGCAGCAATATTCAGGCACGTGTCATATCTCTCGCAATCGTCCCTCCTATGCCTGTCAATCTGAGATATGAATAATTCCTTTGATAATTTCTTCACATATTACCTTTCTAGATAAGATCTTCTAAACTTTCAACGCCGTCACATGAATCATTATGCTTCGTGACATTATTTTCTTTGACATAATTAAAGCATTCTTTACATATGAACAGCCAATCTTCAAACATATATGCATCCAAAGGGCATAAATATGCTAAACATCGTGAGCACTCTTCTGGGAACGCTATACTGTCGTCTTTGCTACTCATCTCCACACATTTTTACTCCTTTTAAATGACATCATTCGTTAAAGCTACTCTATGGCAATGGCTCTATGGCTTCCATAAATTCAGCATAGCTATTAAATTTCCCTTTTATCTCTACTACTACATCTTCCATGTTTTCACCGTGCTTGGCCATCAAATACTTGACTACGTCATCAGAATCTACTGACTCCATTCTGCAAATTGGGCATAGTTCCTGTGGTAAAGAATATCTATAATCTTCTGCCACATCCTCAACAATGTCATACATTTCGTCCTCATTGTCACCATTTAATATAGCCAGGAATTTCTTGTTTTCCTCTTTGTATTTCTCTTTCCACTCTGAGTCGGACGCAATGTCATCCTCAAGGATACGGATTGCATAGGCCTTTTTAATGTCAAAATTATCAAAATCGCTACGCTTGGAGCACGACTCATGAAATACGTGTCCGTTCTCGCATTCATACATTTCAAAGTCAGAAAGACCCTGATCAAATCCAGATTCAATCTCTCCACACACCGAACAAACGAAGCTACTACTACTACTGTTACTAACATGTCCCATTCTAAATTTCATGCTATCTCTCCTCTGATTCTAACGTAAAGTTGTCGTTGTCAATCCTTACACCCATTTCACACGCCAAAGCTTCCAGCCCTCCATCCTCAGTACCGCATGTTGCTTCAAACACCCTCGTGCCATCTTTTAGCGCATAGGGTATACTGCCACCTTCTCCATCCTTTATCATATTATCTATAGTGTCATACCCCCAATCGCCAAGCAGATCACCCTCGTCAATCTCATGAAAACGATCGATCAATAAATCCAAGATGCCATTGCCGATCATCGCAAACGGATTGTCTGAATCAACCGCCATTGTCTCCATGGCTTCTCTTGCACTCATATCCTTGTTTTTTATCACAAGAATAAAACTACTGCTACTGCTGTTACTTACAAATCCTGTTCTGATTTTCATTTTAATGCCTCCTGTATCTAGCCAAACTTCCCGCTCCAAATACCTCTCTCAATAGACTGTCGTTATCTGGACTGGAATGATCATCCACCTCAATGGTAAACATTCTCATTCCATCAACCACCATATCCTCGCCAAGGACAACTCCTTCGTCCACATCGGCGCATCTAAGCCATGCAACCTCCATCAGCTCTGCATCTTTAAACGCATCGGCGTGCTCAAGCATATCATGTATCAAAGCATCACTTGCCTTAAACGCATTCTCACCCTTGCATAAGTCGTCACCTATATACAACACTGAATTAGAAGATTTAACCTTGTCTAATTCATCTACCTCAATATATTTACCCATGACTATAAAGCTGCTTGACGATGAGTTACTAACAAATCCATTTCTGATCTTCATCTAATTGCCTCCTCAATGATTGTCATTATCAGTCTCTATAAAAGAGTCCCCTGAAAACAGGAACCGCTCTAATGCATCCATGCTGTCAAACATCTCAGCGTTTCCACCCCCTCCAGAAACAGACGATTGATGATCAATATATGCATCAGCATATTCTGAGCCACCCTCCATCCTCTCTTCCCACTCTACACACAGCTCCCAGCGTATGTTTGATATTTCAGGGTTACGACTCCTTATGGCCTCTTCTAGCATGTTAATCCATTCCTGCTTATCGATCGATTTAGCCTGAATATAACACCAAATTATCTTGGACTCAACATCGTATCTCTGCTCTTGCTCCCACCCAAATTCGCACTTTCCAAAATCGCCATCTACAACCAAATCGCCCTCAAACAATTCAAGCTCTTTCACTTCATGCCAATTAACACTATCGCCAATAACTATAAAGCTACTTGACGATGAATTGCTTACGAAGCCTGATCTAATCTTCATTTACACCCTCCTGCGAACTCAAGTTCGCCATTATACATCAAACACTGGGCATTCTCTACACCCTTTGACCATGCAATTATTATTAGCTGTCTCCAGCAACTTGCTCCTGAACCCACCCAATTCCTCGCTAAACCACACATCTTCCAGGAAGTCATCGCAATTTGCCACATCAACTCCTCCGCCGTCATCAGTAAACGAACATGGGTGCGCTACACCTTTCACATCTATAAATAATGAAAACAGCGTACTTTCGCACGGCTCAGCAAACATCTCAAACTCTTTGTATCTCTCGTGCCCCTCCATGGCCTTCAGAAACCTCGCGCAAGAGCAGCTATCAAACCCAACGCCAACGCCTTTGTCAGCAGCCAACTCTACAAGGGCATGGTACTTGCCAACATCCTGCATGGGTGTCATACTCTTGCCCCTGCCCTTCTGTTTGAGCGCTAAAAATACAATAGCCTTTAGCCCCTTCAACCTCGGGTCTGTGGCTACATCGTTGATCGTATCTACACACTCGTCATACGTCTCAGCTGCCAGGAGTTTGTGGATATTTATTTGTTTTAACCCAGCGTCATACAAGCGCTTTACAGCATCATAGCATACATCTTTAGGCTCATACCTTGATACTGCCACTGCTCCACACAGCCTAGCCAGCTCTTTTACGTGGAAATCGGTCATGCGATCTCCATTTATCGTTACATTTGGTACTACGCCATTATCCCTACAATGCTGGAATATGTCAAACATCTCCTCGTTGGCATCTATGCTACCTATTCCGAAGGCAATTTGCCCCACAGTCTTGGGTATTTTTTCGAACACCTTCCTGAATGTATCAAGAGACATGTTCTCACCTCGTGAAGTATTGCTCTTATAGCAAAATGGGCAAATAACCCCATTAATTCCATGGCAAACTGTGCTCAGTTCCATGTCTACCAGTTCAGGCCCGAAGGGTGAACACTCAGGATCATCCTCCTTCGTCTTACCCCATCTCGCGAAGAATCCATTATCTTTGTTATATACAAAATTGTATCCCTCACTGAAAAACACTTTCTTTTTTTTTCCTTCAATCATTATTGGCTTCATATCATCTCCTTTTAAGCTATCACCTTGATAGCTAGCCTAATTTATCATACTAATTGCTACTGTCAATAGTTTTACACATCTTTTTGATTCCTCATCTATCAAAACTTCGCCCAATATCATCCCCGCCAATCCTGCCACCTCTCAGCACCCCAATTCCTTCAATGCTAAGATCTTCGTCTGGATATACCTCAATCATCAAGCACGGTTCATTATAGATAGTGTCATAACTAGAACACCGGTATTCTATAAAACTCATCACACTATCAATATACCTTTCCGCAATCTTAGACCTTGTGGACCGTGTACTCTTCCTTTGCCTATCATTCCAACTACTCGACATCCAATATCTCCTTTATGTTACCATTTCACCTGGAAATGTATAATTTAAAAAACAATCACCGCAGGAGAGGTACAGTTTTCACCGGAACAAACTATTGTTTCGCTTAGCGCAAAAATGTTATTCAGCAAAACTCTCCTACGGTGAGAGGGCCCCATCAATAATTCCAATCATCTAAGTTGGCATAATTGCCCGATGGTTCCTAGTGGCAACAAACGGAATCGAACCGTCCATGATCTCCATTTAGATATCATTGCCGTTATTCATTAACTTTTCAATAATCCTTTTCGTACAATCTATTCCATCATATGTATTCTCATATTTGATAAGATTCTTGCAATATCGATGTAAAGCATTGCTTAAATCATCGTCTTCCTCCACGCACTCAAGTTCTCCGCATTTCCTGCAAATATATTCTAGATCGCTGGATACCACCCAGTCGCCACCGCCTCAGCCATACCCTTGACGATACCACTCACTTGCGAAAACTGTCAGATCCTTAACCTTAATTCTTCCACCACACTTGCACACTACATAAAAATTGCGTCTTACCTCTTTTAATTCCTTGTATAGCGCGCTGATCTCAGATTCTATCTCTATCGCCCTTTTTCGTGACATTTAATCCCCTCTATAGAACACACGATCATCTAGATCGCTATTTAAAAACCTTCATAGGAGGAGCGTGGCCTTCCATCCAGACTCCAGACCATTCACCAGCTTGTAATCTTTTTTCCGCGCCAGGATAACAATCTGTTGTGTCCTCTTTTTTCTTCTCAAACACAACTTTGTGATCTTCTACCCAAAACTTGGATCTCTTAGGGCTTTCGCTGGTATCAACATAATAGACATCCCTTGGCTTCCTAGGCTTTGACCACTTGGCAGTTGATAGAATCTTTGCCCCTTCGTACATGCATCTATCATGGTACTCTTCAAAGAACATCTTTCCTTCTTCATGGCCAAACATGTGCCCAGCTAACTCAGGTCTACAGCAATCATTCACATCCGAATACTCTTTTCCATGTGGATAATTATGGAACGTTACCTCTTCTCTTGTCCATCCTTCTCCAGGATTGGGCGCCTCAATAATCGTCCCATTATTTAATTTCATAGTTACTGATGTCGTACTAAAAGGGATATTGTACCGAACCCTCATATCGTCGCCAGACTCTACTATCCAACTAGCCTTGAGCTTTCGACGAGCCGGTTTTTTACTCTCACACACTGTATTCATTTTAGCCCTGAAGTACTCTATATCTTCTTTAGTTGTCAATACCCCACCAATTGTGGCTGCAAAACCATCAAGCTCTTCACCCTTCATCCTACCTAGCCCCTGTCCTGGCAGATCTACACTAGCTATTAGAGCCGTATGCCCAATGTCGCCCTTGCTAATTGGGCCAGGTCCACTCTTTACCTCTCCAACGCTTACAGAAAACTCAGCAGCCCTTGCTTCCTTTATCATATCCTCGCAGTAGTCCATCTCATTTCTAAAGCTATCAAACGAGTTACATACTGTAGCGCTAACAGGAACCCCATGGGCAATGTTGCATTCAAAATATTCATCATAGCCATCATCACTTGGCCACACAGGAACAAATCGGCCATTTACTTCTTTTGTATCACTCATTTTCTTCTCCCCATTTTTTCAAGAAAACACTCCACACACAGCCTGCCGCCACGCCTTACGCTCTTTGGGTTATATCTTGGCTCATCCTCTTTTATTTTCTTGCCACATTTACTGCATGTACATTCAAATCCTCTTTCTCTAGCCGTCCAACCGCCTGGTTTTGCGTATTTCATGGCTGATCTCCTAACCTGACTATAGGCTATCACGCGCTATAATCTATGTCAATAGGTACACCGTCATATTCTGCGCTTTCAATGTTCTCAACATAGTTCTTAATGAACTTGATCTGGCACTCTAACAGCTTCCCTGGCCTGCTCGCCAATATTGCGAACACTTTATCATTCAACTCATTATAGTTAATATCCGGCGTCAACACCCCTCTGATCTCAATCATTGGAACATTATGCAAAACTACTGGAAATCCACACCCATAGTCTACAAAGCATTTTTCTATTTTCTTAGCCATTTAAAGCTATCACACTGCTTCCATATTTGTCCTTCTTGATCTCTCTTATTTCATCCAGCAGCTCAAAAGTATACGATGCCCATTCATAATCACACTTTTTACACATATAATATACGTACCTGTCATTTACTCCACCGCCCTCCATATCCATATCAGCCCCACACTCTGGGCACCTCAGCTCAAAGGTACCTACTGGTCTTTTCATCCTGCCCCTGCTGCACAGCCTGAACACTGGCCTAAGCTTTGAAAGCCTCTCCTTTTCAGCCGCACTTGACACATATTTTTCTATTTCCTTCATCATCTACTCAATGTTCTTAGCATGTGATGCCAAAGTGTTTACAAGATAACGAAATTTAACAATAGCATCATCCGAACTCTTGGCCTTTATAGTCCTCTCAAAAACAGAATACCTACCCGGTCTCCCTACCCTTGCAACAAGGTAGCCGTCGTTATACACTCCAATAGATGTGTAAACCCCGCTAAACTCATCCGACTCATTGTCAGAGCTACACACTACTAGATATTCGATCTCCTCATTTTCTACCTTTTCCTCAGCCCTACATGCGTCTGGATCATCGCACTTTACCATAGCTTGTGTGAACATCGAATTGTGCACTTGAACTCCACCAACGGGCTCCCACCCCTCATCAATGTATCCATTAACAACTCCAGTTATGCCTTTCAAGCTAAATCCAACTGCTACCCTATAATTGCTAACTCTCATGATCTCTCCTTTTTCGTTTGGGCATCTTGCCCTCAATCTTTAATAAACTTAATATGAATATGATTGTTTGTCAATAGGGGAACGAACTTAAGTTCGCTTTTTATCTGGCTTATAGGCCTTTTATGGACTTAGGAGCCCAACGTCGTAGCACTCGCATTATAGTGTCGCTAGCCTCAGGTCGCGTAAAAATGGCTCTAGGATTTCTGGCGTCCATGGAACTCATAATAGCTATACCCATAACACAGTTGTTAGCTGAGTCATATATTGGGCCACCAGAAAACCCTGGGCCTATCATGATCTCAGCTAACCAGCGACCGGAATACAGTGGCCCTACGAATTGACCAACGGTACGTTCAGTCTGATCGCGTCTCCATGCATATGCAGATAAAGACTGGCCAGCTTTGCCTGTGGTACAAAAGTGTACAGTTTCTGATTTAACACCGTACACTCTTAGAACTGCTATATCTGCGTCGTAATCAGCAGCTATTACATAAGCTCGGCGCGCGAAAAGTGGGCGATCAGAAAGATAAATGAATAGCTTGGAGTTCCCTGCAACCACATGCGCAGCAGTTACTAATACGCCACGCTCGCCAACAAAAAAACCGGTGCCATTACCCAGGCTCACAACTGTGCTCCTGCCGTCCTCCTTTTTTGCTATAACTTGCTTTTCCACTTTCGCTAGCGGAGCAACCTCTGGTACAGAACTGCACCCAATCGCTGACGCCAAAATCATCACCACTACAAACCTCATACCAACTGCCTCCCAGTACTTACTTAAAGCATCTAAACTTTAATGACTGATCCTACCAATTTAGCAGTTAGCAGTTAACGCAATGAAATCCATTAGCCATAGCTGCCAAGTCGACAGGCTTCTTTGCGGTAGAGCCCTCCGCAGTTTGTTTCTAGACTTCTAATCCTTGGCTTTCGTTAAATCCATTTTGGATTAAAATCGTTGCTCTATTTACTACGGTATATCACTTTTGTTATTTTGTCAATGGTCTATCAGTGGCGTGCTAATCTTTTATTTCCTGGCCATCATTACCTCCAATTGGCAAAATCTGCGATAGACGATTCTGTTCTATATCTCGCCTCAATGCTATAATCAGGGTTCAAGCATGACCTGCATACCAATGTCTTCTTAAACTCAAATACCTTTGTATTTTCCCCGCAGCCCTGGCATTTACCATCTACTCCATTTGCTGCTTTCATACGCTCGCTTATTGTTCTTTCTTTTTCGATCATTTTATTCTCCCTTTTCTGGCAACCAGTTCTTGCCTTTTGCTGCTGCCCTGTTAAACCTACCCAGTAACTCACTGTCCTTAAATGTCAAATGTATTGTACCTTTTTTGTAAAACCTAATCGTGAAGAACTCAGATTCAGCAAGAGTGCCCCATCCATCCTTGAATGCCTCACATAAACCATCCTCGACCGTAGTGATATCATTGTAATCCTTGCCAGAAAGTGTACACATAACACGATCAATATCCTTAACCTTATCAATCCTCTGATAGTGATATGAGAGACGCGGACTCTCATCACTCCACATTGTGTCTATCACAAATGGAATGATAACTTTCTTGTTGACCTTCCATGCATCGTTAGTCTTCCAGCCCTCTACGTGCACTGTATTCTTCTTATCATACCTTGTTAAGTCATCAAACACTCTTAATAGCGCCTCTTGCATTATCGCAGGAGCACTCGCGCCTAAAGTCAGGACCATAGACTTAATATTCTCTACCGTGAAATCTACAGTCCTGTTGCCATCCCTAAACTTCTCAAAATCCTTACGCACACCCTCAGTTATGAATTTTTTAATACCAGTCTTCTCAAATATGGCGTCCCAGCAACTCCCGGATAAATCGTCAACAAATCTATTATACTGCCCCTGATCTGGCTCATGCGCTTTCAATAGATCTATATTCTCAGCTAAGTTCTTCGTATAAAATCTAACATTATTCTTCGCCCTTAAAAAGTCCCTATACGCATCCAACGCAGACTTGTACTGCTCTACCATCGAACCAACCATGTCGAATTTAGCCAGATCTAATCCCTCGCACCCGTCAACGCTAAACGATTCAGCCTTACGCTCAGTTGCCACTTCATCAAAAAAACCAAATTCCTTGCCATTGTCAACCTTGTCCAGCACTACCATAGCTACATCCACAGCTGTTTTTCGCTCAGCATCTATAAAACAGGTACCTAGCTGCTCCACTAATCCATGCTGCTCAATAATACTACCCAATAACACCCTTTTTCTATTGCATTTATTATTCACTGTCTCAGCATTCAACAGACAAACAATCCTGCCATTCGTTAATATATCCCAAGCTTTCAAGATATGATCAACCCCCTTACTGAAAGGAGGGTTCATGATAATTCCATCATATTTCTTACTAGGGCTAAATGTCAAAAAATCGCCATGTACAACACTATACCCCTTTCCAGCCAGAATCATCTTTAGCTCTGGATCAATCTCTATTGTGTCAATCTGTGCTTTTCTGCCGTACAACCGGTCTTTATCAATATCAGCAATATCTCCCTTGCCAGCCGATGGCTCCAATACATAAGACACATCTGCCTCGCGCAATTTTCTCCACATTTCTGTCGCAATTGATTTTGGAGTAGGATAAAATTCAGCACTAAACATTGTTAGATCCCTTTGCTACGTTGGAGCATCTTGCCCTCAATCTCCAATAAGCTTAACGTGGATTAATCAATCTGTCAACATGCTAAATGCTTTTTCTCGCGAACTCAAGTTCGCTACTCTCTTACGCGCAATTTCTCTTTGATCAATGTCAAATCCTTCGACTGATCATCTAATTTACCATCCACTGACTTCATATCTTCTTTCATTTCTTTCTGTGCTTTAGATATCGTATCTAATTTAAGTGCTTGTATTTTTTGCTCGGTTCTGACTGAGTGCTGTGTCTCACTCATGCTTTTAACCTCTGCTTCAGCGTCATTAACCCTACTATCCATATTATTCATCGAGTAAAACATCGTCCCCGCCGTAAACGCTATCGGCAAGAACCAAAGGAAGACCTTAACCCACGTATCAGTAGTCAATGTAATTGGGCCGATAGACTTCCTGGATGGTACACCATAGATCTTGGATGTTTCTTCAGTCAGTGGAATTGCTATAGAACCTGTGTTTTCGCCCACGAATACCCTCCTAAGTGCTACCTCTAAAATAGCAAATAATGCGTGGGCAAGTCAATCAAATTCTATTTGGGATCTTCAGAATTCTCGATATCTACTATGAAATCTTCGCCGTACACGATATGGCTATCTTCCATGTCATACGCAACTATCCGTAAACCTGACAACTTTTCGTATCTACGCAAATAATCCCCAACAGTGTTGATTCCAACATTAGTAGCCATGTACTCAGTGCATATCAGATCAATCAAATTACCTGGCTTGTCACTCTTGGCTGGACCTTCGGCATGCTCCAGTGCGCGTTTTATATTCTCCTCCTGCGCCGGGAATACTTTAAAATTCAAGTTGCGAGGCTTCTCCTCAGTGGTCTCGTTCCCACCTTCGCCATCTTCGCCTTCTTCTGCCTCTAGGCGTTGCCGCTCTCCTTTGATAAGATCAACTATCTCTATTACTGTTTTTCCAGCAATTTTCGCCTTCCACTCAGAAGCATTTTCAACCGTTACAATAGATGTTAGCAACCTAGCCTTAGTCCATCCAATCTCCCTGATCCACGCTTTGACGCTATCAGGCATAAGTTTAGAC
>Ga0255046_10000211_pt1 | contig 14534 bp, 12 predicted proteins | sample BC1_12_27_MG_FD_183632 | JGI IMG/M metagenome (GOLD analysis project Ga0255046, IMG submission 183632) | Seawater microbial communities from Strait of Georgia, British Columbia, Canada - BC1_12_27 | ecosystem: Environmental > Aquatic > Marine > Strait | place: Canada: British Columbia...
ATCTGAACTTTTAGTGTAATACTTTGATGTAGACGGTTTAGGAGGGTCTATCTCGTCCTGATCGGAAGTCCTGATGGAGGATTCGAACGCCGAAGACATGGAATCCGTACGCCCCAACCGCCGTGGGAGGCCCTCGGCTGATTCTCACGTCCCTTCGCGTGCCACGCTCGAGAAGATCGGCCGCTATCAATTGTGCTTCGAGCTGGCGTCGGGAGGCATGGCGAGCGTGTATCTGGCGCGGGCCGAGGGAGCCCCGAGTTTTCAGAAGCTGGTCGCACTCAAGCGTATCCATCCCCATCTCGCGGACGAGAAAGACTACGTGGAGATGTTCCTCGATGAGGCGCGCATCGCTTCGCGGATCACCCACACCAACGTCTGTAGCGTCTTCGACTTCGGCGAGGCGGACGGCGAGTACTTCATCGCGATGGAGTATCTGGTCGGCGAGCCGCTGTCGCGCGTTCACCGCCGGGTGGTGGCCAACGCAGATCAACGAGCCTCGACATTGCTGCCGGCGCGCATGGCGCGCGTCATCGCCCAAGCCTGCGAAGGTCTTCACGCAGCACACGAGCTCCAGGACGCGGATGGAGAGTCGCTGCACGTCGTACACCGCGACGTCTCGGCGGAGAATCTATTCGTGACATACGACGGCGCCACGCAAGTGGTCGACTTCGGGATCGCGCACGCGCGGCAACGCGTTCACCACACCGAAGCGGGTCAAGTCAAAGGCACCTTCCCGTACATGGCGCCCGAGCAGATGACCGCGGCGGTCGTCGACCGACGCGTGGATGTTTGGGCGTTGGGCGCCGTGCTGTGGGAGCTCCTCACGCTGCGAAGGCTCTTCCTCCGGGATACTGACGTGAACACGATGTACGCGGTCCTCTCGGGCGAGATTCGTCCACCGTCGGACTATCGAAGTGACGTCCCGCCCGAGCTCGACGAGATCGTGCTGAAGGCTCTGCAGCGCAACCCCGACGAACGGTGGCAAACCGCTCGTGAGATGGGCAAGGCGCTTCGGCGCTGCCTCGCCAATCAGGACGACCTGGTCGGCCCCGCGGAGATCGCAGACTGGATGGAAGAGCTTTTTCCGGGCGGGGAGTCGCGAAAGCGGCAGTTGATGGAGATCGCACGAACGAGCGATGCGCCGATCGATTCGGACCCGCCGCACCGCTCCGGAGACAAAAGCGGCCGTCGAGGCATGCAGATTCCGCCCACGGTGGGCCGCCGTCTGCCCGCGCCGCCGCCGCTACCTGCCAGCTTACTGGTCATGGTCATCGGCGTAGTAACGGTGCTAACCGTCGTCGCGCTCGATTGGCTGCGGCAGTAGCGTCATCAGGCCGAAGGCGAAATAGGGCGGACCACCGGCGTGAACGAGCCCTCGAAGTCGGCCTTCGCGATCGAGCACCGGTGCACCAGAGCTACCCTGCCGAATCGGGCAAGACGAAAGAACGCGAATTGACTGTGACGGAACTGGGCTCCACGGAGAAAGCTGGCGGTTGTCGTCGACCACACAACGCCGACTCCGCACTTGGTGCACGTCGTCGTAGAAGCGATCTGCAGTGACCGAGACCATATGAACGACGGCGCCGGCTGCGACGGCGCCGTCACCGAGTGGGATCGAAGGGCGCGCGGCGTCCTCGGCAAGCTCTAAGACTGCGTAGTCCGGTGAGAGCAACGTAGGTCCGGGCGTGGAAACCGACGCGACTCGCTCGCAGCCGATCCACTGTGGTGGGCGGCCGTCGGTCCGTGCAAACCCCAACCAGACACCGTCACACGCGCCTCCGCTCGTGAGCTGTCGAGCTACGCAATGCCCGGCGGTGACCGCCGTACGAGGTCCAATGAGGGCGGCGGTGCAACGAGTTGGCTCACTCGGAGCTGATAGTCCGACCAGTAGTGCGACTGATGCATTGCAATCGTCGTTGGCCGGACATGAGACCTCGTATCGTGGGGGTCCCGAGTCGATGGAATGGACGGTGCGTGAAGAGCTCGCTTGGCACGCCGTCAACGACAGAAGTGCTGCCCTCCAAACCCAAGCGACCCATCGTGAACGCGCGCCCATCCGATCAAAATATCAAGACTGCCCGGGAGCGCCACATCCTGCGGTTTTTGCCTGTTTCTTGGCTGAAAGAGCGATTTTCGATACACCGGATCGGGATGTTCCGTACGCTCGGGATCGCACTGCTGTGCCTCGTCGCATTGGCCCCGTCCCGAGTAGAGGCCGAAGCGCCCACCGTCATCGTGAAGCAAGGCGACGCGCTCAGCTTGATCGCGGAACGCGCGGGTGTGTCGGTCGAACAGATCAAAGAGTGGAACCACCTGAACGGTGACCTGATTCGAATCGGACAGAAGCTCGTAGTCGGCCCAAGCACGAAGGTCGATCCGGCGAAGGCGGAGCCCGCAGTCGCCGACTCGGCGGACGACAGCATCGATTGGACGCCGCCATTCGACTACGGCTCGGCAGCTCCAGAAGCACCGGAAGCTCCGAATGACCGTGCTCCACGGGTCGCCGCGCGCGACCCTGCCACGGCAGTCGCGGCACGTGCGTACGACAAGCCGGCGGAGAAAAAGAAGCGCGGGAGAACCTACCGCGTGCAGACCGGCGACACGCTCACCGGAATCGCACTCAAGCACGACACCACCGTCGCCGAGCTGCTCGCATCCAATCCCGGCCTCGAGGCCGATCGGATCTACCCGGGGCAGACGATCGACGTCGGCGCACCCAGGCCGGAGGTCGTGTTCAAGCTCGAGCGCGGAGACACGCTGTTGGCCGCGGCGAATCGCTACGACGTGAGCGCGCGTGACCTCGCTCGATGGAACGCAAGGCTGAACGACCGGACTCCGCGCGCGGGCACCGACGTTCGCATCTACACGCGAGTCCCCGTGAGCCCATCTGAAGCGATCGGACCGACCAACCGTGGGCGTCTCGAGAACCCTGTCCTGCTGCCGCCCCACCGTGGCTATGTGATCCGAACGCCGGCTCGCACATACGGGACCGAGGAAACGACACGATGGATCGTGGCGGCGTTCGAGGCAGTGGATGCGAAGTTCAAGCACACCAAGGTGGTGCGCGTTCACGACATCAGCGACCGCAACGGCGGCAGGCTCCGTGATCACAAGAGTCATCAGAACGGTCGCGACGCCGACATCAGCTACTACCAAGACGAGTGCAGCTCCAGCGGTTGCCGGTTCGACGGCTTCAGGTCGTCCGAGCTCGATGTCGCGCGGCAGTGGACTCTCCTCGAGTACTGGCTTCGCAACGGACAGGCGGAGATGATCTTCGTCGACTACCGGCTGCAAGCAAGGCTCTACCGCTACGCGAAGCGCAGAGGTGTCACCAAGGCGCAGCTAGACCGATGGATCCAATATCCACGCGGCAGGTACGAGCCTGAAGGTGTGATCCGACATTTCCCGAATCACGAAGATCACCTCCACGTTCGCTTCGTGTGCCCCTACTCCGACCTCAAGTGCCGGCCGTAGGCAGGGCTCAACGGAAGAGGGCTTGTTCGAGCTTGCGCATCGCGGCTGCCCGCGCATTGACGCGCAGCCGGTGCTTCGGCGTCATTTCGCCGTAGGTGATCGCGTAGCCGTCCGGCAAGAACATCGGCTCGAAGCCGTGGCCCAAGTCGCCTCGAACCGGCCACACCAATGTTCCGAGCGTCTCACCGCGAACCGTGCATGTGCGCCCATCGGGCCATGCGACACACAGGACGCAGACGTACGTGGCGCGCCGACTCGCCTGTGGCCCGACTTCGGTGAGGCGATCCTGGACGCGGCGGCAAGCAAGCTCGAAGTCGCGCTCATCGCCTGCCCAGCGACCGGTGTGGATTCCCGGCTCGCCACCAAGGGCGTGAACGGCAACGCCCGAATCGTCCGAGACCGCCGGCTGACCGGCTGCTCGCGCAGCAGCAAGGGCTTTGAGCTCCGCGTTGGCCTCGAACGTGGTTCCGGTCTCTTCGGGCTCGGGTAGCTCGAGATCCTCCGCAGCACGAAGAACCACCGGGAGCCCCGCAAAGAGCGCGTTGAGCTCTCTGACTTTGCCCTCGTTATGACTCGCTAAGACCCATTCGTAGCGCCGCTCGGTCATCACTTCGCACGTTCGAAAGGCAAGCGCGGCGGCGAAGTCTTCGCGAAGCTCGGGTACGGCTTGCGGCGATCGACCTGCTTCTGGAATACGGCGGGGTTCGGCGTCGGCAGGTCACACCTCCCTCGCTCGCACACGTAGGCCGTGCTCTTCCCGCCGATCGCCCGCTTGCCTTGGAGCCACGGAACCTGCGCCTGTTGCTTGGCTGCTTGCGTGTCGGTCAAAACGGCAAACGCCTTGTTGGGAACGAACGTCGTGCGAAGCCGCCCGGCGAGGGGGGCTGCCTCGTCGCGATTGAGAGGAGCGACGACGGCCACTTCGAGCGGCGTGTCGTAGTAGTGGTCGAGCGCCACCAAGAGCCGCGGATAACCATTGGGCGAACGCGTCACGCGGAAGCTCAAGGACGCAAACAGCCGCTCCGCGGTGTCCCTCCACTTGGCATCTCCCGTGAAATCGTGGAGGCGGAGAAGGTTCCTGGCTGCGACGGAGTTTCCAGACGGAACCGCGCCGTCGTAGGCGGGCTTCTCCCGAACCAGCAGCGTCTCACCATCACTTGGAGTCAGGTAGTAGCCGCCGCTCTGCCCGTCGAGGTAACGCGCATCCTGATCACTTTGAAGCTCGACCGCCCGCTCGAGCCAAACTACATCGCCGGTCGCCTCGTAGAGATCGAGGCAAGCGCCCACCATGAACGCGTAGTCGTCGAGGAAGGACGTGGAGGCCCTCTTCCCTCCCCGATAGGTGCGCACCAGCGCTCCGTCCGCTGCGCGCATCCGGTCGAGGACGAATGCCGCTGCGCGGGCGGCCACCGCGGTGTAGCGGGCCTCGTCGAGCATCCAACCAGCTTGCGCGAAAGCGGAGGTCATCATGCCATTCCATGCGGCGATGATCTTCTCGTCACGGATGGGCGCCGGGCGAGACCCCCGGGCGTCATACAAACTGCCCCGGGCCTTCGCCAACACTTCGGCGACGTGCTTTGGGGAGGTGCGAAGCTCAGCGCCAACCTCACGGTCCGTCTTGACGCGGTGAAGGATGTTTCGTCCTTCGAAATTTCCCCGTTCCGTCACCCCGTAAGCCGCCGACACGACGGCCGCGTCATCGGCGCCGAGAAGCAACTCGAGCTCGTCTGGCGTCCACGTGAAGAACCAACCTTCCTCGTCGTGACCGCTCGGAGTTGGGCTGTCGGCGTCGGTCGCCGAGTAGAAGCCACCCTCCGGAGCCGTCATCTCGCGGGCAACGTAGTCGAGGATTTCACGCGCAACACGTTGGTAGGCTGGGTCGCCCGTGTGCTGCCAAGCCTCCAGGTAGACAACCGCCAGTTGGGCGTTGTCGTAGAGCATCTTCTCGAAGTGCGGGACCAGCCATTGCGCGTCGGTTGAGTAGCGATGAAACCCTCCGCCAACGTGGTCGTAGATCCCGCCCGCCGCCATCTTGTCGAGGGTGGTAGTCACCATGGCCGTTGCGCCGGAGTCGCGCGTCCGGCGGGCGTATCGCAAGAGCAGCGAGAGACGCGACGGCTGCGGGAACTTGGGTGCGCCGCTGAAGCCTCCGTCGACCCGGTCGAACCCCCTAGCGAGGTTCTGTGCCGCAACGGCGATCACCTTGTCGCTCGGCACCCCGGGCCCGGGCTGCAGGGCCGCCGCTCGCTCGATGCGCTGGCTGAGCTCTTGTGCGCGCGCGACCACTGCCTCCGGCTCCTGGGTGTAGAGGCGCAGCATCTCGGCGAGTATGTCTATGAGCCCGGCTCGATTTCCACGTACGCCCTTGCGAGGTGGGAAGTACGTGCCTCCGAAGAAGGGCTCCTTGTGAGGTGTCATGATGACGGTCATCGGCCAGCCACCGCGGCCGGTGAGAATGTTGACCGCGGTCATGTAGACACTGTCGATGTCGGGTCGCTCTTCCCGGTCTACTTTGATCGCGATGAAGTGACGATTGAGATATGCCGCGATCTCCTCGTCCTCGAACGACTCGCGTTCCATCACGTGGCACCAGTGGCAGGTCGAGTAGCCTACCGATAGAAAGATTGGCTTGTTCTCTCGTTTGGCTCGCTCGAATGCTTCGTCGGACCACGCGTACCAGTTCACCGGGTTGTGCGCGTGCTGGAGCAGGTACGGGCTCGACTCCTCGATCAGCCGGTTGGTGAAGCGCGGCGAGCCGTCATCGGCCAAGTGGTGGGTACGGGGGGTGTAGCTCGGCCCTTGCGATGCGAGCGCGCGGTCGAGGCGCTGCTGGAGCGTCTCGTCGACCGATGCGACCCCTGGGAGACGGGGATCGCTCTCGGCTTTGGCCGTCGGGTCCGACACTGCCTCGGCCTCGCTATTGCGAACGGGATCGCACCCCAGGCCGGATAGGGCCGCTATGGTGACGAGGAGCCAAGCTCCAAAACGTGCTGCTGAGAATCGGTTCATTGCGCCTAAACCCTAATGAGAACGGGAGGTTGCAGAGAGATGCTCCTAGAGCTACATCGCGGGGATCGCAAGCGGATGCAAGCGCATCATGTCCGTGATACACGACGTGCTCATTTTTCCGAGCCCCAGGGCCGGCTCCTACCCGATTTTCGAGGAACTGTAATCGATGCCAGAGACTACTCCTTCCGTTCCACCCCGAGTTTTCGAGCACACCAGCCGTAAGGATTGGGGCCGTTCGGTGCTTCTCCTCGAGATCCCAGACAAGCGCACGTTCCTGTTCGAAGACGGCGCGGAGCGTAGCTTCCGTCCCGACTACTGGCACAAGATGGAAATCATCGAGGTGCAGGGCAACGAGGCCGTGCGCATCGACCGGATTGCCCGCCGCAACCAGGCGCCGGCGCCGGGGTCCACGCGCAAGTCGAAGGCTCCACCGAAGAAGCCGGACATCACGTTCGAGCAACAGGTGGCCTACTTCATGAAGCTGTACCCGGTCGGTTTCGAGGACGAGGCGTACATCAAGGCCGAGCGAGGCGAGCCCGGCACCAAGGGCGCGGAGAAGCTCAAGGAAGCGGCCATCGAGCGCGCCGAGGACCTCCTCAGCCAGAAGAACCTCGACGAGCTGATCGGCAACACGAGCTACGAAGAGATCCACCAGATGATCTACGAGTTCCTCACGAGCACGAAGAGCACGACGCAGAAGGCCGAGGCGACTCGCTTCAAGAACATGCCTGAAGACACGCGAGAGACCGTCGCGATGGCACTTCGGGAGCTGCTCTATGGTGAGCGGACGTACCCGATTCGCTTCGACTCGTTCGTGGCGGCGCTCGATGTCGAGGATGGCGCGACCTGGCCGCTGTCGACCTTGCTCCACGCTCTGGTCTACCCGAACGAACACCTCTTCGTGAAGCCGACGTTCCTCAAGAAGCAGGCGCTCATCTTGGACATCGATCCCAAGTACGATACGACGCCGAACGCCACGACGTACGCACAGTTCCTAGAGGCGGCCAAGAAGACGATGGAGCTTCTGCAGGAAGCTGGACAGCGACCACGCGACCTTTGGGACGTGCACGTATTCATCTGCAAAACACTGAGCCCCAAGGCGATCAAAGAAGCTACCGGCGTCGTCGACGAGTAGCCTGGCGCGATGAGGGCGGTCGTCCGAGCGGAAACGTGGCCGATTCGAGGTGGATTTCGAATCGCGCGCGGGGCTCGAGCTGCGGCCGAAGTCGTCGTCGTGCAGCTACATGACGAGACCTGGGTCGGGCACGGGGAGTGCGTGCCCTACGCCCGATACGGGGAGTCGGTCGACTCGGTGCGCACCGAGATCGAGGCGGTTTGTCGAACTCTGCAGAGTTCTGGCGGCCGTGAAGAAGTGCTGGCTATGCCGGCAGGTGCAGCGCGAAACGCAATCGATTGCGCGCTCTGGGACCTGGAGGCCAAGCGTGCGGGCAAGCCGGTCTGGGAGCTGGTGGGCCTGGGCTGTCCGCCCGTGGAGGTGCGCACCATGCGCACTGTGAGCGTCGACACGGCCGAGAGGATGAAGGCAGAAGCAGCCGACCTCGCGAATGCACGGGTGATCAAGGTCAAGGTGGACGGGGGCGCGGACCTAGACCGTATCGCAGCGGTGCACGAAGCAGCACCCAAAGCCGAGCTGGTGATCGATGCCAACGAGGCGTGGTCTCCCGAGCAACTCGCGCGATGGCTGCCGCTGCTGCGGAAGCTCGGCGTTGCCGTGATCGAGCAACCACTGCCAGCGGGTGACGACGCAGCCCTCGATGGACTGGAACGGGCGGTACCGATTTGCGCCGATGAGTCGTTTCACGATCGGAGGTCCTTTGCGGGGATCGAAGGACGGTACGACATGGTCAACATCAAGCTCGACAAGGCCGGGGGCCTCAGCGAAGCGCTCTACTGCATCGGGGAAGCTCGCCGCTTGGGCCTGCCAGTGATGGTGGGATGCATGGTCAGCACCTCACTCGCCATCGAGCCAGCCTTGTTGCTTACGTCGGACGCGGAATACGTCGACTTGGACGGGCCTTTGCTCTTGGAAACCGATCGCGAGGGCGCGCTTCATGACCGGAAAGCCGGTCTGCTGCGCCCGTCGTCATCGATCTGGGGGGCCGCCTAAGAACGAGATCGCTCTTCGAATCACCGCGGGATGGTTCATCACGAACGTGTGGATAGCGGGCACGATGTGGTGCTCGCTCGAGCCCTGCAGGCGTGTCTCGTCGACAGTCACCAACCCGTCGCCGGGCACGCCTGCTGCGTCTCCTGCGAAGATGGCCACCGGAACGTCCGGCACCGGAAGCGTGTTGGCGAACCCCTCGGCGATTTGAGCGTACGACGGACCCAGGATGCCGCGCATGACACCGCCCTGGTCGAGCGAGGCTGCGAGCGACGCGCCTTGGTTCGGCGGAGCCACCATGACGATTCGTTCGAAGGCCGAACGCCAGGGCGCATCGTAGCTGACGAGCTGTCTGATGATGAGGCCGCCCAAGCTATGGGAGACGAACGAAAGCTTCGTCGGTGTGGGCACATGGTCGAGCAACTCGGCAACGGTCGCCGCATGTTCCTGAATGGGCCTTCGGGTGCTCGGGTAATCGAGACGCGCGGTCGTGAACCCGCGTTGCACGAGAGCCCTGTCCAAGCGCGCGAGGGAACGGCGGGTTCGGCCGAGGCCATGCAACAACACGACGAGGTGATCCACGGGAGCTGACGCGGGGCAAGCTTTGTCGAGAGCTCGCTCGCACCGCGGGAGAGAGCCCCGACACACGATTCGTCCTGCGGGATTGAGCAGCCGGTTCGCTTGGCCGTCCCAACGGCACTGCACGCGCCAACCGTCGCGCCATCGTGTATCGGCCCACAACTGCGTGCCGGGCGGCTCGATCATCCTCCGAGATCTTCTTTGAGCGCGTCCTGGATCTTGTCGTCGCTCGGGTAGATCTCTTCGACGTGCTCCGAGTCGACCAGCGTCGCGGTGATCTTCTTGAGCATGTGCTTGACCGACCGCGCATCGGAGCCGGCCGTGACCAGCTCGATCAGCAAGGCTTCCTTGCGGTCCGGATCGAGCTCCAGATCGCCGTTCTCGACCATCCGATCGAGCGAAACCGACAGGGCCGACAAGAGCTTCCGCGTAAACGGGGTGTGCTGAAACGGGGGAGGCTCGTCAACGTAGGGATCTTCCTCGTCCGGCGCGGGAACGCTGGCCGCGGTGCGCCAACTATCGTGCCGCTCCATCCAGCCGAGCGCCATCGGGGCGAGCTTCGGGTCTTCGCCCGCCGCGGTGTCCTCGATGATTCTGGGCACGTCGCCGGCATGTATGGCCTGTTCGAAGTCGATCAGATGCTCGACCAACGAGCGGTGAACAGCGTCCATGTCGGAAACCCCAATCTCCTCCGGCAAATCGAGCGCGCGCGTCGCGAGGAACCTGCGGGTGAGCCAAAGCGACAAGCGCCGCTGCCATCCGTCTTCCCGATCTACCGCCGGGCTGCCACCATCGGATTCGACGAGGGGCCACTGGCCTCGGGAGATTGCATCCCACGCCTCGAACAGCGGCGTGTCGAGAAGCTCCTCGACGATGTAGAGGGCCGATGTCGGTCCCTTCTCCCATTCATCGTCGAGCAACGCGGACGCGTCGCTTTGAATCTCTTGAAGTTCGGTGTCGTTGTGCTCGCCCTTTGCATGTCGCACTTGCGCGGTCATCCAGCGGAGTACGCCGGTGAGGTCTGCAAACTCGAGGTCTCCGCGCATGCCGTCCTTGATGGTGTACACGCGATGGTGGCCTTCTGGATCCGCGATCGTGTCCGCAAGAAAGATGAGACCTTCGAGGCTCGGAACTACGAAGGGCTCGACCTCGCCGACCTGAAGCGCCCAATGCAATCGCCACGGACGACTGTCATCGCCAACCGCGATTCCCGGGTACGAAGAGTCGAGCAAGTCCAGCAACCTGAACCCGTGCTCCGCGCTCGAGGTGACGTGCAGGAGATCGACGAAAGCGTCGATTCGTGACTCGCCGAGCTCGGGCGGCTCGCCAGGTTGACCGAGGGCGTCCCAGTAAGCCTGGATCCCCTTTAGAAAGGCCTGTTCGGGCATAGGGGCCGGAAACTAGCCCAATTTCGAGAAGGTGACAGCCCGGCGTCCACTTGAAACACGTTCTATTTCTGCCTAGACCCAGGCGACTTCATCCGAAGGAGCTTCGGGAGCTGGTTTTTTGGGGAAGCAGCCGATGACAATCGATCAAGAAGCATTCAAAGAGGCCCTCCGAGGTTGGGCGAGCGGAGTGACGGTCGTGACCGCGCGCAGCGGCGACAAGACGCACGGCATGACGGTATCTGCGTTTTCCAGCGTGTCAGCCGACCCGCCCCTCGTCCTCGTGTGCGCGAATCAATCGTCAACCACCCACGGCCTCATCGAAGAAGGCGGCGTCTTCGTCGTGAATATCTTGGCATCCCATCAGCAAGACGTGTCGAACGTCTTTGCTTCGTCGAAGTATGAAGACTCGCGCTTGGAGCGAGTGGGCTGGACCGAAGGAGAGACGGGCGCGCCACTGATCGACGAAGCGCTAGCATCCCTAGAATGCAAGGTCGCGAGCGCACACCGGGAGGGAAGCCACACGATCTACGTCGGGCATGTCCAGGCGGTTCATACGACGGATGCCGAGCCCCTTCTCTACTACAAGGGCGGCTACCGCTCGTTGCACTGCGACGACTAACCCTCGAGGAACTGCCGCCAGAGGGTCTCCATCGTCGTCTCCTGCATCCCGTGCTTGGTCGCGTTGTACGGCGTGAAGTTCATCAGGCGGACGTACGCAACTCGCGCGTCTGGTCCGACACCATCGATGTCCAACACGTTGAGGCAGCCGGGGTCTTGCTCGATCCGACGGTAGATCTCCGGACCTGTACCGAGCGCCTGCGCGAGGATCGTCCGGTTGACCACGCCGTGGCCGGCGACGAACGCATGCTTCCAGTCGTCACGAGCGAGCAGTCCTTGCCACGCAATGGCCACTCGGTCCCAGAGTTCGGCATAGGACTCGCCCGTCAGGAATCGCGCCCCGGGCCGCTCGGCATTGTCGAAGGCCCGCGTGAACAAGGCCTCCAGGTCGTCCGCGCTCTCAACGTCCTCGAAAGTGCCTGTTTTCGCTTCGCTCAGGCCTTCGATGACGGCTATCTCGAGGTCGCGCGCGCCGATCGCCAGGCGCGCGGTCTGATGGGTTCGGCGAAGGCCGGTGCACACGGCCAAGTCGATGGGCGCCTCGGTCAGAAGCTCCCCCAACGCCTCCGCCTGGGCGATGCCCGTCTCGTTGAGAGCGGGGTTGTGGTCACCGGGCTCCTGGCCCGGCTCGAAGTAGGACACGGCTCCGTGCCTCGCCAAGTACAGCCTTCGTCTATTCTTCACGGCCGCGCAGCATAGCAGCGGGTGCCCCATCGCGCCCTAGCTGCTAGCTTGCGCCGCATGTCTCAGATGAAGTGGGCTCTCATCATCCTCGCCGCAATCGCGGTTGCGGGTTGTACGAAGAAAGAAACTCCAGCTCCGGCCGCTGAAGAAACCGCTGCCGTCGAGGAGGAGAAACCGGCGATCCCGGCGGTCGAGCCGATCAAACCACTCCCCAACTCGGTCAACGTCAACATGGACAAAGTGTTGCTCGGTCGGAGCCTGTTCCACGACACGGCACTGTCCGGCGACGGGACGATCTCGTGCGCCACGTGTCACATGCTGGATCACGGCGGCGCGGAACCGCGCAAGACGTCGACGGGCATCCAGGGCCAAGTGGGCCCGATCAACTCGCCCCCGGTGTTGAACGCCGGATACAATTTTGTTCAGTTTTGGGACGGGCGTGCGAAGGACCTGCAGGAGCAGGCTGCTGGTCCGGTTGAAAACCCGATCGAGATGGGCGCCAAGTGGGACAACGTGGTCGAGCGTCTGAAGAAGAACGCGGAGCACGTTGCCGCGTTTGCTAAGCTCTACGACGACGGCATCACCAAAGACAACGCGACCGACGCCATCGCTGAATACGAGAAGTCGCTGATCACGCCCTCTCGCTTCGACAAGTTCCTTCTTGGCGACGAGAGCGCGGTCACCAACGCAGAGAAGAAGGGCTACGCGACGTTTAAGGAAGCCGGCTGCACGGCCTGTCACACCGGAATCATCGCCGGCGGCACGATGTTCCAGAAGATGGGCCTCGTGAAGGATTACTTCAAAGACCGCGGCACACCGATCACGGACGCCGACCTAGGACGCTTCAACGTCACCAAGAACCCCGCCGACAAGCACTTCTTCAAGGTTCCGACCCTCCGCAACGTCGAACTGACCTCGCCGTATCTACACGACGGCTCGCGGGCGACGCTCGAGGAGACGGTGCGGGTGATGGGCCAGTACCAGCTAGGCAAGGACCTGACCGACGCCCAAATCAACAGCATCGTGACGTTCCTGAAGAGCCTCACCGGCGAGCTTCCAGCGCACGCGAAGCCACCGACCTAGAACTAGGAAGGGGCTACGGCCCAAAGAAGATCGGATTGGTGACGCCAAAGGGAAGCCGGCCCGGATGCACCGGGGCGAGGGTTTGTGTCTGTTCGTCGCGGTCCTGGATCCTCGGGTCGTAGGCGCCCCGGGCGTGGAACACGACCCAGTCGGCGCCGTCTGGCACCATCACGGACTCCGAGAACCGTTGCACCGACAAATTGTCGATCTCGGGGTCCGAGCCGATCGCGATCTCGGTGCTGATGATGTCTCCACCGGAGCTCACCCACATTTCGATCAGCTCGACGTTGCCGACCCAGATCGGGGCCTGGACCTCCACGTCGATCGAGTAGGGGCCGGCGCCCGCAATCGTATCTCCCGGCCGCAATCCTGGATTCGTGGGGCGGATGTAGATGCCGCCGTTGATCACCGAACGGCCATCCTTGATGAGATTCTTCATCGTTTGCGGTGGATCGGCGTCGGCTCGAAGCATTTCTGGATCGTCCGTTCCTGCAAACACGCACGTTCGCGGATAGCCGACCGGACTGCCGGCCATGATGGTGTGGCTGTCGGAGGAGCCTACGGCGAACATCCCGTCGCGCATGTCGCTGTTGAGTAGACCAAACCAGTCGTCGACCGTGCCGATCTCGGCACTGGCGTCCTCGTCCTCCGGTTCTCCCGGATAGACGCGGCCATCGTCTCGCTTGTTCTCCGCAAACGAGCTGTCATTAAAGACCTCGATGACCCTGAACTCGAAGTCCCACCACGTTTCCTCGTCGATGTCCATGCGCAATATCGTGTCCGTGACAGGGTCGTAGTCGACCCCGCCCGTGTTGGTGAGGGGATCATTCCACCCCATGAAATAGTTTTCTCCGATGATCTCACCGAAGCCACCAGCGGTGCCCGGCCTGGCGCGTGGGTGAAACATGATCACCTCGGGGGTGCCGGGCCTATCGCGCGCGTCGTTGATCACGGGAACAGGTTCGAAGATCTCCACGGCGCCGGATTCATCGATGCCGTTCCAAGCAATCGCGCCATCGTTCTGCAAGTTCGGGTCGGGCTCCAGCGGAAAGACCCCGAAATGACCGAACGAAGACGTGGTTAGCTCAAGCGCCGAGAACCCGTACATCCAGGCCTCGAGGCCTAGCTCCGCCACCACGGGCTCGAAGGCTGCCACGAACTCGTGATCGGTGCGCACCGGAAGTTCGACGCCGTCTCCCGCTGCAGCCATCAGCTTGAACTCTGGCGAGTCCGTCGCATCGGGCGAGCGGTGGGTGTGGATATGGAAGTCTCCGCACAAGACGCCCATTGAATCGACGACGCGCGTGAGCTCGGCATCGACGGCGGTTTCCGCGCCGGCGTTGACCGTGACGACCCTGTCGACGATGTCGTACTCGTAACCCCGCGAGACGACGACCCGATGGTCGCCTGGCGGCGCGCCCAGGACCACCTGTCCGTCCGTCGGAAAGACCACGTGGAGTCGGTCGTCGCGCGGCACGATGGGCTCGCCAAAGTTGGCGGGTGGCTGAAACGCGTCTCCGTCGATCACTTGCACGCGAACCGGCAGCGCTGTGTTCGAATCCGCGTCGGTGGCA
>Ga0255046_10000213_pt1 | contig 14516 bp, 7 predicted proteins | sample BC1_12_27_MG_FD_183632 | JGI IMG/M metagenome (GOLD analysis project Ga0255046, IMG submission 183632) | Seawater microbial communities from Strait of Georgia, British Columbia, Canada - BC1_12_27 | ecosystem: Environmental > Aquatic > Marine > Strait | place: Canada: British Columbia...
CAAAGAAGTCAAAATATTAATTGTCCCGTATTATTTTTACAACATTCTTACGATACTCAAGGTAAACCTATTTATAAATTTAGACCTAGTCCTACTGACCCTCAAGGTGGACTACCACCTGTTTTAACTTATGGTTCTGACGCACAAGCTATCCCATTATCAGCTCAAAGACCTCCTCAAACTAAATTAGTAGATGCTGGTAGGGATGATGCTCCTTATAATAACAATTCTTTTCCAGCATATGACCCTATGAATTTATATGAAGGTCAATATACTCCTTTAGATAAAATGTTCCATGAACAAGAAACTACTGGACCTAAAAGCACTAATGCTATGGATGTAAATTGGGGTGGATTAGAATACTCTGAACAAGCTGTTCAAGATGGTCTTTATAAAGGAGATTATGTTTACAAAACAACTAGTTCTAATTAAATAATTAATAATTTATTATTCTTATTAATTATTCTTTATTAAGGTAAATTATCGTCTGCTGGTATAAAATGTTCAAATTGAAATTGCGCACCAAATGGTGCTGTCCAAGGTAAATCTGAACTAGGTATTTTTAAGCTTGTACCTGTTCCACCAAGGTAACCGGAAGTATTTGAAATAGTATACGTAAAACTGGTTGGACTTGTGCCGCCTGAACCGGTATTTAATGAAGCATAAGTCCAAGGATTACCTGTATTACTATCCATTGCTCTTATAAATATGTAAGGGGCTAAATCATTGTATAAAAAACCTCCAGTATCTACGGCTGTTGGTATTGTATTATTATGAATTGGAACCTTTTGGTAAATTGGACTTGTATTTTGATTCCAATAAGTATTTAATGATAAATCAATTAACGATATAGTGGTACTAGCACCCCCACCATTAACAGGAGGTGAATTTATTTCATAACATTTTTGAAAATTTTTCTTTCCTTCTGTTGACCAAGGACCAAGTTCAAAAACTCTATTATTTCCAAATCCAAAAACTATTTCAAAATAAACAGTATTATTTGTACCCATAAATGCTCCGTTAAATCTATATTGTGTATTATATCCCTCGAATGTAAAATTTAATACTCTGATTAACTGATTTCGTGATAATTGTAAATTCTTCATAGGTAGAATTGTACCGGTTTTCCCTTCTTCTGAATCACCAAAAGTATATGTTGGTGATCCTGGATACCAGTTTATTATTCCAGGATTGTTAATTAATTCATCTGTATAGTTAAATCCTACTCTATAAAAAGGTTCCGCCGAAGGACTACTATTGCTGTATATAATACTCTCAGTTCTACTATGGGTACCATTACTACTAGTTGTACTAGTAGCGGACAACGTTCTAAAAAAATTAGTGCTAAACCGCATAGAACTCGTAGTTGTTATTAATTTATTCATAGAAAAATCATTTGGTCCACCAAGTCGTCCAATATTATAAATTAATCCACCACAAATATCAGAATCATTATATCCTGTTAAGTAGTTATTTGGATTTGAAGTGTTATTTTCATTTATAGCATTTGATAAACTAGTTGTTGTATGTAAAGCTATTTTATTATTCATTTTTATATATTTATACTCTGGAGAAACTCCATTACCAAGATTAATAAGTAAATTATTATTCTGAAATATTTTATCAACAGTTAAAGTTTTTACATTACTAATATCATGTTGGTTAACATCAAATGTTCCAGGCTTTAAATAAAAATTAGTCCCACTAATATCAAAATCTATTAATGTATTACTAACATTCAGTTCTTTTGATGCTTTAACTCTTCTCACTGATAAAGTATTAGCACCCATTTCTAATTCTTCATTTTGGTAAATAATTCGATCATAAGTAGGATTGGTTGTCACTCCAGAATCTAAAATTATTCTATTTCCTTCTGTATTTGTTTTAATTAATATATCGGATTCTGCTGTTAAATTTATATTTGAGCCATCAATGTTTAAAGGTTGTCCATTTACACCAGAAATATCTTTAACATTGATAATATTTTTATCATCAAAATTCAATGATGTATTAGAAAATGTATAATTATTGCCCGAATCTATATTAACAACTACATTATTAGTCGCTATTAAATTAATACTATTATCAGAAGTAATATCTAATTCATTAGAGCTATTAAAATCTATACTTTTATTATTTCCAGTTAATTGATTTATATTGGTAATATCATTATTACTCATATCTACATCATATCCAAAGTTTCCTCCATTTAAATTTACACTGTAAGCATTTGTTACAACATTACATCTAGTAGTTACATTTCCAGATTGTTGTTGTAAATTAACTTCTAAATGAGTTGAAACAATTGCTGACGCTGGAGCTCCAGAACCCAATATCCATGGATTTACAGGGTCACCCCCACTATTTGCATCTTGAGTATTTAGATATAATCTTATATCAACATCTGTTGTAGGGGATGAACTAGTATGAGAAACCCTATCTAATTGTAAATAAAATGCTTGTGTACTTGAACCACCTGGTTGAACTTTAACAATTTGTAAATTTCTAATTAACGGCGCTGAAGATAAATTAGACCAATTATTTTCTATAACATTAATAGAAAAACCACTGTTATTTCCTTCATTCACACCAATAATAAATGTTATATTAACATCAACACCTGCTGTTTTATCTATTATTTGAAAAGTAGCAGAACTCTTAACATTTCCGGCACCATCTAATTTGGCTATATTACACCAATTAGGTGCTAATGTATTTGGATTCGTAGAGTTAGTTGTTATAAAATCACTATCATTATAATGTTTATAATTTACAAATACAGAATTTCCTTGTCCAATAATCTCTCCAGACAATCCTATTAAATCATTTCCACCAACTATGTTAGCACACACATCTAATTGTCCTCTAATACCTGTATTCTGGTTTAAATATGTTTCATTTAAAACAAATAATCCACCGCAAATATCAACAGTTCCTGTAGGATTAATAATAGGAACTTGGTTTCCTGGATCAGGAAAAATAACACTTCTAGGACCTAGATAAATATTTCTATTGAAATATTCGTCTTGTGAAGTCATACCTATATTTTCCACAGGAATCAAATTCAACGATAAATCAATCAATCGTGTATATGTTGGACCAGGAGGTAATTCTTGAAAAATTAATGACCAATTTTTCAGGGGTGGGATACTTGTTAAATTTTCATTATTATTTACTAATGTTACATTTAATCCGCCAGCAAATATGGGACTACCATTGCTTGTAATATCTACTGTGGTTGTTAAGTAAAAAATAGCATTAGTAGCATCTTGAATGATATTTAAATTATTGAATCCATAATCACCTTTTATTATATTAGACAACACTTTTATAACAGGTGTCGCAGGACTATTACTAATACCAGCTAGGAAAGTAATATTTTGCCATTGACTCTCACCTAATTGAATAGTAAAATAACCTAACGCATTAGCAGTTGGTTCATCTACTTCAGCAATTATAAATTCTTTTGTTACTGGAGAAGGTGGAAGAACTGTTATTGGCGGTAATCCAGTATCCCAAGGCTCAGCACTAAATTTTTGCATTAAATTATTTCCATCAAGAATTATATTAGAAACATCAATAATATTAAAAGAAGCATCTCCTCCACCTCCACCGCCTCCTCCAGAAGCTCCTTTGGCACCAATATATTTTACAAATGAAAATCTAGGTTTGCCATTACCAATACCGTTATTAGTTCCATTTGGAGGAGGAGCATTATATATATTTTGTGCTAAGATATTACTAGCTGTATAATATTCAATAAAACCAGATTTGTAATCCATTAACCATGGAACTGTATTACTATACAATCCGTAAGCATATGTTCCAGAATTATCATATAAAGCAGGAAAATAAGATTTAAATTCTGAATCATAATTAAAAGGAATAGAATCTCTTAGTAAACTATTATTACTACTTATATCATCCGTTGGTAAATACCAAGTCTGATAATTATTTGCTAAAGCAAAATCTAACTCAACTTTATAATAGTATTTTAAATTTGTTCCAGGTAATTCATAACTTATACCTAAAGGTTGTGGTGTTCCACCTAATACACCGCTATTACTTAAATCTAAAGCAGCAATTCCATAATAATCTGTGCCAAAATAATTAACACTAAAATCGGCTATATTTGAAGGAATATCATTGGAAAATATTGATTCATTTAATACATAATCTCTAAAAGGATACTTATTATCTGTTGCAGCAAAGGATTGTCCTTGATCGGCATTTACAGTATTATTAAAAGTCTTAAAAAATAATTCAGTTTTTTGATCATTTGAAGCCATTTATATATTTTATAAATAATAATAATTTTAATATTTTATTATTATTTAATTAGACTGCTTTGAATATAATATGTACAGTCTTAATACTTTTTTCCAAATCACTTGGTAAACCTATACTAATCTGTAAAATTGATTTTATTCCAGTAGTTTGTGAAGGGAAAGCTATTTTGTATCCATCATTAGCTGTTCCGGTATTTTGAACATATGAACCACTTCCAGGAGCAGTAGGAGTTGCTGTAGTCCATAATTTTTGACCATCAAACGGTCCAAAAGTAAACCCTGTTGTATTTTTTTCATTATGGAATACCCAATACCCATGAGAAATAGAATTAGCACTTGGATCGTGAACTATATTATTACCTTGACGGTCAGTTAAAGTAAGTTGATAAATAAAGTCTTGAGCAACAAATCCATCATAGTCTACAAAAGCATCTCTAAAAGGACATTCTATATTAAATGTTATATATTTTAATACTCTATTTACAAGACTACTAGAACCTTGGGTTTGGTTCCAAAAATTATTTTGAGCTGGTGTTGATGTATAAGTTTGAGAAAAACTTTCTCCACTTAATCCATTTAAATTGAAATCACTATAATTCAATAATTCTCCATTAGGATTATAATAATTACTACTGAAATCAATATAAGGATAATTGGCGGATAATGGAGCATCAGCTACTCCTACAAAATTACTATTTGCCCACATTAATTGTTTATCTGTAATAGAAATTTCATGATTATAATTCAAGCTCGCGTCCCATCCATTATATCCAATTGCTTTAATAAATTGAATTGAAGAAAATGCTGAAGAAGGTGCTGTTGAAAAAAATCCAACAGGTAGAGGAGTTGGTAGACTACCTGTTCCTCCCCAAGTATAATCCCACCACAATCTCTCATTTAATACACCAAATGATATATCTTGTTGCGGTATAGTTGATGGGTCTGGTGAATATGATACATTATTAATATGTTCCCCTGATATAGCAAATTGTGGTCCAGTGCTGTATGTTCTAGAATATTTTTGTGTAGTTGTATAAAATCCGCTCGATATTTGTAAACCTGGAATTATATCTTTGCTTGTAGTGATTCCATCACCTGGATATGTTGATATATGCGATGAACCTACTGATTGTCCAGTGCCTAATGAACTTGGTTCATAATATAATGTACTTTTTGATAAACCACCAACTGATGTTATTGTAGGCGAAGCCCATGTAGGATTTATATCAAATAAATTATAACTATAATCTATCAAAATATTAGATGTTGGATTAGGTCTTCTTAATCCCATTAAATAATTATTTGGTGAAGGAGATGGATTATTGTAGCCATTTAATGTATATTGTATAGGTCCATCCGGACGTTTACCAATATAAAATTTTTTAAATTTATAATTTCCACTTGTGTCCCAGTTAATAGTTCCTACAGTAGCAGGATTATTGTAATAATGTTGAATTCTAAATTCATACGGATCATATGATGGAGTATTGTTTGAAATATCAGGATATTTGCTCAAGTTTATGTTATTAATTGTTAAATTCGTAATATTTAATCCAGTATAATAACCATGATTTTGAAAATTAGGTGTTTTACCAGCTTCAACAACCTTGGATTGAATCAAAAAATCACTGTTACTCAAATCAGAGTAACTTACATCTAAATAACCAGTTGTAGGATTACCACTAGCATCTTGAACAGATGAATTAAATACACTAGCATGTAGATAAGAACATTGAAAACCACTTGAATCAATACCTATTAGGTTATTACTGAAATTGTTTGCCACAAAATTATCACCACTCGGACTATTCAATACTTCTCCATCATAATTACTTGAATTTTCTAAAAATGTAACTAATAATGTATTAGCAATTAATGCATTAGGAACAGCACGCTTTGCAGGTAACTCAGAAATATAACCACTCGAATTATCGATAACAATAGGAATAGTAGTAACTTCACTATTAGATGTCAATGTATTTTGCCAATCAGAATTTGATGATAAAATTGCTTCAGTTCTAGTAGGTTTTGGTAATATTTTCGTGTATGATATATCATAATTGTAGCTTAAATCATTTGGAAAAGCACTATTAACACCATATAAATTATTCAATGTATATTTGAATTGTGGACAAGCTGACAAATCACTTTCTAATACTGCATAATGTAAAGTGACACTGTTTTGTCGTTGGAAACTACTTGATATATCAGAAATATTAAATGGATAATTTCCTGGATATTTCTGATCATATCTATCATTAGGCATTTGTTGACTAATTGCATCAAATTCGCCACTAATACCTATACCAAATGCATATTCTAAATTTAAATTTACATTAATGGGAAAAGGAGTATTTAACGAAGCATCAGCATTATTTGTAGTTGAAAGTTTTACATCAAATTCATTATAACTGCTATTTGTTATTTCTGCATCATCAGGAGCTATAGCTGGACCAAAACTTCCTAATTCAATATAATCGTTTGAAGAATCAGGAATGTATAAATAATTCCATGAAACATCTTGACCATATAGTGGGTCAGTTACTGGATAACCATTTGGGTCTGTTGTACCCCTGTTATCTAGATAAATTCTAAATTGATAACCTTTACCTAATTCTAATAGACTAAAAGATACTCGTTCATAAGGAGCATTATTTACATCGTTGGGATTACCACATAAATCTACTGTAGAACTTCCATCATTACTTATTAAATACGCTTCAGTTAGAGTATTTGGTAAAACTGTTTGTTTAGGATTAGGATTATTAATTGATAAATCTACCCAAGATGAATTCAAGTTCGCGGAGTTATCAGGAATTCCACCAGAATATTGTAAGTATTCTATATTTAAATGTCTATGAAATGGTAATCTATCTATATCAACAAGACTGATGTCACTAGTTCCATTAGGATATGTAGTATATTTACCAAAAGGCAATGCAGCTTGATAATTTACTGGATTAGTCCATTTTAAAACAATAGTTCCAGTTCCTAAATTTTCATTTAAATATCCGGAACCATCAGTTGGTGCAAGTGGAATATTAAACAAATTATAAGATAAATCTGCAATTCCACCACCACCAGATCCACTCCCTCCTTTATTGGTTATTATTGCAGTCTTTTCAGTGGGATTTAAACTAACATCAAATCCTCCTGTATCAAAATAAATTGCTGATACGTCTAATGTATTTCCAACTATGTCATTACTAATATCACCAACATTTATTAAGCCCGAACCTCCACTCCCAGAACCAGTTATACCCATCGGTCCAGTATAACAAATACAAGATATTCTTAATCTACCAAATTCATCTGTTGCATTTAAATTTAATTGATATGGTGCATTCTCTAAAATACTGGTTTTTTGATATAACTCTAACACACCAGATTCATAATCTACTAACCAATTTAATCCTGTTGTATCATTTTGTCCTTGTTCAGTCCAACTAGAACTAGAACTATTATAAAATTTTACAATTGGAGTAAAAGCATCTTTGTAGATAGGATTATAGTTAAATGGAATCATATTCTTTAATAAATTAACATCAGTTGTGTCAGCTGTAGTAGTCGGGAAAAACCACGCATTAAGGGTTCCTTGAACTGGTTTTAAATATATATCTTTGTAATAAGTTAAATCTGGATTTCCTGGAATTGGATAACCAGCATATGATTGATCAAAAATATTATTTGTACTAGAATCCCATTCTGCAGACGAAATGTCTGGTGAACCAGGACTGCCTAATGTCAATGCCTTACAATAATATATTGGATTCAAACTTGAATCTACATCATTTCTAAAAATAGTATTATTAAAGACATTTTTCAATGATCTTGCCCCTTCGGCACTAAATTGTGTTTCTCCAAAGCCCTCATCTATTCCAGTCTGAACAACATTTTGAAACCGTTTAAATAACAAAGAAGTCTGATTATCATTGTTTAAAAAATTAGTTGTCATATATATATATTACTGTATTATAATGTATATATTTTTTTAAACTAAATATTAAACATAGGATATTTCTATACCTTTTAATTTAACACCTTGTTTTAATCCAAATGCTAAATATTGATATATAAAATTTGTAGCACCTGATCTGAATCGTTGTATTTCACCCGTACCAGCTCCAGATGTAGATGCAGCATTACATCCGTTATTTGTCCCTCCTGGTTGAGCAGTTAAAAAACTTGTTAATGCCGATGCATTTTTAGAAATATTTTGAACATCTAACCATGGAGTATAACTTTGTTGTCCAGTCTGTCCGGACACATTATAAGATTGTGCTCCTGCGTCATCTTCTTCCATATAGAACACTCTATAATCTGTTTGCCATCTTAATAATGTATTGGTATGCGTTGTTCCATTTACTTCTGTTGTTGCTGTCCATTTTAATTTATTTGTACCTGACTGTTGTCTATAAATTTTAAATATTACCCATTTTAAATTATTTTCTGTTACATTTACAGTTCCACTGCTAAATATATTTACATTGTTATAACTAATAGATTGAGTAACTCCACTTCCATCATAAACACTATAATCTTCATCGAGCCCATAGAAATTACTACTGAAATCAATATATGGATATTCTGTTGATTCAAAAGGGATGTTTGCACTACTATCTCCAAACCATCCATCATTTGCCCACATTGCTGTATCATATGTTAATAAATCAGTTCCATCAAAATCACTGGGAATTGAATTGGCAAAAGATACTGAATATGGATTTAATGATTTAACCAATGTTATTGTAGTATTATTTGGTAATGTTCCAAAAACAGTAGTTGGTGGTTGAGTTTGTGTGGGTGTATTAACATATCCAATAGCCCATGTAAAATCCCACCACCATGCTTTTCCATTTCCAGATAAATCAGTGGAAAATGTAGGTGTTTGAGAATTAGTTGGATTTAAAGTAACATTATTTCTTAAATTTATTGCTATTTGAAATTGTTCTCCAGCGCCATAATTAGTTCCAGATATATCTCTTGAATACTTAAAATTATTATAATCCGAACTGACAGATCCAGTATAATCTACTGTTAAATCTGTTATAGTAGGAGTATATGTGGTATTTGTTCCACTAGGAACCCAACTAGAATTTTGTCTATCTATTGCTCCATTACTATATGATGTTTGACTATTTGGATCATAAACTAACGATACATCGTATAAAGATGCTGTGGAAGTAGCATCGCTAGGAGCCCATGTAGGATCTAAATTATTAATTGTAAATGAAACTGGAAATTTTAAATCATCGCTAGAATTCGTTGGTAATGCTAATCCGTAAAACTTAGCCGTTCCAGTTAAAGTTGGATTAATTACTGATATAGAAATATTAGATAAACCTGTATTTTGTTCAGGTTTTTTAGCTAAATTAAATGGAAATGGAGTTAATGATTCTGTTACTATTCCCCCATCACTTTTTTTAACCTTCTGTTCAAGTTCCCATTCATAAGGTTGATAATTATTATTACATATATCACGCAATACACCAAGAGATATATCTGTCAATTTTACTTGACTCAAGTCAAATCCTAAATAAAATCCTTTTTTTCTTATATCTACACCTCCTAACTCAATTGTTGCAGAAGAACTTAATGTGAGATTACCACTAGTATCAGTTGTAGGAGTATCTTGACCTGTGAATCCCACTCTAGGTTTTGAACTTAAATTTAAATACGGAGATCCATTACCTGTTACTTTAGATTCAATATAACATATTTCCTCTCCACTACACGTCTTTCCTAACATAGAATTTACATCTACAAAAGAAATATCTAAATCTCCTGGTGTAGGTGTAATAACACCTGGTGTAGGTGCTCCATAATTAGCTGCTAATTTATAGACAGATGTGTCTGTAAAATTAATACCACTATTATCTCCCAAAAAGTAAATATCATCTATTGAAGCATAAGTATCTCTTCGTCTGGCCGAATACTTAGTATATCCTTCATCATTAGTAGCACTTAAATCTCCAGTTAAAAAATTATCATAGTCACTTGTCACTATAGTTCTTAAAGGAATAACTACACCATCAGCTTTATTTGCTCCTGTATAATAAACTTGTGTTCTGGAAAAATCTTCCGCATTATTAACCGCATAATAGGTATTTGCTACACTATTATATAAGTATTCTGGATAAGCAAATGGATCTTGATTTGTAGTCCAATTTTGTAAGTTATAATTGGGATTGGGTCCATTCCACCATCCCAGAGATACATCAAATGTAAATTGATTTATGGAATGTCCATCCACTTGAACTGAATTATTACTTCTTTGTCCTGATACATCTAATCCATACCCAATTTTTACTATAGTTCCACCCCAAGGTAAATTTAAACTAGCATCCATTCCTGTTCCTAGTCCTGGAGGAGGAACAGCACCTTGTCCACCCACATCTAATTGGCTATAAGAGTTTGAATTAATTGTTAATAAAGATGGAGGATTCGCAGGTCCAGGGTTTCCAAAAGGGATATAAGATCCATCAGGACAATATAAATAATTCCAATTAGTATCTTCAGAATTATTGGTATAAGCTATTCTAAATTGATAAGATTGACCTATTGCAGCAGCAGATAAATTAAGATTAATTTTAGCATTTGAACCATTTGCTACAACATTTCTAGTAACTGAAGATCCAGTATTAGTTACATCTAATTGATTTACCTTAACAGGAGCAAAACCACTAGAGCCAGTAACATCAGTAGAATATAAAAAGTCAGTAAAAATCCCTCCGCTGACTTGATATCCAATTATTAAATCATTTATAAAAGGTAGATAATTGTATTCATCGGCAGATGTATTAGATGAAGTGGTAAAATTAAATGCTGCTTTTGTTTGACTAGGTGGTTGCCATTTAACTGTAATATTTTGAGAGCCAGTGGAATAACTACTACAATCAGTAGATATCAATGGGTTATCAAATAATAGATATGATAAATCTGAATAGGTAACCTCACCAGAACCACCAGATACATCTACATCTATTTTTATTGTTGACGTCCCACTTAAATCTAGGGTGAAACTTGAAGCATCAAATAATAATGTAGTTACATTAGGAAATATAGTAGTTGATGTATCAGTATAAGTGCCAATATTTATTTCACCAGCACCACCTCCCCCACCGGATAAATCATTATAAACATAATAACTTAAATCGTAAATTTGGGTTTCTAAGTTTGAAATATCAATAGCTATACTACCCGATAAATCATTCAACATACTTAATGGAACAGCGTCCGTTGGTTGTGTTACTTGACTTTCTAATAGTCCATTTATCTTATTTTTCGTTATAGTAACTTTTTGAGACATAATATAATATATTTAATTATTATATTATAGTAAAAAATCTTATATTAACTACATTATTTAAGTCCATCTAAGTATTCCATATTTTCTTTTAATGTAGTTTTATATTTATTAAATTCGTTTAATCTTGTAATTACTTTAATTAATTTCTCGTCATTTGGATTGGCTTTTATCATTGCTGCCATAATAGAAAGTGATTGAAGAGATACAGAATTTATTCTATCTTCCATTGCTACTATTAAATCTTCCCAATTCTTTCTATATTTTACTAAATTCATTTGTTCTATTGTTTTATTAGTGGCATCTTGTATTTCCTTAACATTTTGCTCAATTCTTTTAACTGCTGGATCATCTGAAACATCAGTCGCTTCTGTTTCTTCTGCTGTTGTTTCGTCTGTTCCTTCAAATAATCCCATAAACCCTTCTGGTTGATTTTTTTTCATAATTGTTTTTAGTATTAAAAATATTAATATGGCTATTATCACATACCCTAAATAACTATATAATTCATCAGATTTCATATATATTAAACCAATACAAATTTTTTAATATTTTCAATACACGATTTACTTATTTTTCTAGACATTCCATTCTCAGCTATCATTTTCATTCCATCTAAACATCCTTCATTTTCTTGTAGGTTGCTTATTAAATTTTTAACAGTTTTATACTCTTTCATAATAGTAATGGCACTTTTACTGCTTACTCCCGGAATACATGATAACATAATCTCTCCAATATTTTCTGTTGTAATATTATCCTTCTTTTGTTTTTTCATTACTTCACAATATCTAGGACCAGTTGTTTCGGGAATTTCAGTTGTTTCAGTATTTTCATTCATTGTATTAACACTTATTGTTGTTTTCATTTTATCTGCTTCATAATAACTTTCTTTCTTTGACTCTTTTTCTAATTTATCGGCAAAATTAACAACTAATTCACATGTTTCGTTAATATTTTTTGTTCTTATTACCGAATATCCTTTAAAATAATTTAAAGTAATTAACGCTGAATATAATGTCTTTTTATCCATTCTTCCTTTTTTTGGATTGTATTTTTCAAAGTCTCCTTCAATAATATAAATTATATTGTGATTATGAATCTTACATTCATTTAATCGAAATGATTGTTCACTATATCTTCCGTCTTTTATACTTGAGGCTAAGTCGTAGAGAGATTTTCTCTCGAAAATAACTTTTTCACTATTTTCCTTATTTAATAAAATAATATCTCCTAGTGGTAAACTTTCTAATTGTATTTCATGGCTATGTTCTTTAAATAATAAATTCATATTCGTCATAAAATCACTTTCTCTACAGTCTATTTTTATAAACATAATTAATTATATTACATTACTTATGTTTAATTACTTATTTTAAATATATTTAAAGTAAAGGTCCACCTGAACCAGGGTATCCTAAAGCATAATTCTGTCTAAAGTTAAATAAGAAATTAGGTCTTTGAGCAGGAGCAGCAACAGTGGTAGCAGCTCTTGAACCAGGAGCAATCATAAATCCAGTAGCACTTGGAGCAGCACCACCTTTTTTAGGTCCTCCGAAGTATGAAGTTCTTACTACTTTACCGGTAGTAGTTTTAACATATACACCAGGCATAATTCCATTGGTGCCACTAGCACCACCAAATTCAGTTCTTCTAGCTATTGCGGAACGACCGCGATGACTTTTATATCCATTCTTTTGAGGCATAATATATTATACAATTAGATAATAAATTATGAATATATTTACATACCTCCTTGGGGAGCAGAAGCACCTTGGGAAAATTGACGCATTAGAACAGCTTTCCCTACACCACCAGATCCTACAGGATTGACTGAAAGTAATTTGTTAGTAAATAGATAATTCTTTTGGAATGCGATACTCTTACCATATAATTGAGGTAATCCGCGACCACCCTTAATAACTTGATGATTGTAAGTTCCTGCGTTACTTAATCCAACTCTGGGGGCTAGACCACCCATAATTCCAAAAATCTTAGTGTTATTAGTAATTGAAGGAGTATTCCTTGCTCTTTTGCTACCTTGCATGTATCCTACCATTATATAATCACTAAATATTTTTTTTTTACTTATTGAATATTTAACGAATGAACATAAATACTAAATAATAATGTTTATTAATAATGAGTGAATTTAAAATTTCACATGATGATGATATTATTAAATCTGACGAAGGATTAGTTTTTAATCCATATAATTCTAACAATGTTGAGATTACATTGAACCAAGTTCAATCTATTCTAACAAAATATGGAGTTCCTGGTAAAGTTCATAATATGTCTTTATATAAAAGAGCATTTGTTCACAAATCATATACAAAAAGACCCCAATTATATAATTTACAAGAAAAAATTACTATTACCGAACAACCTATTGATTGTTTACCACTACATACTAAATCTAATGAAAGATTAGAATTTTTAGGTGATGGTGTATTAGAATGTATAACAAAATATTACTTGTATAGAAGATTCCCTAAAGAGAATGAAGGATTTATGACAGAGAAAAAAATAGCTCTTGTTAAAAATGAAGCGATTGGTAAATTAGCTTTAGAAATGGGTTTACATAAATATTATATTATTTCAAAACATGCTGAAGAAAAGAAGACTAGGACTAACTTAAAAAAACTTGGTTGTTTATTTGAGTCTTTTCTAGGAGCATTATTTTTAGATTTTAACAAAATCGAAATTAAAGATGAAGAGTCTTGGTTCACAAATGTATTTGTTACAGGACCTGGATTTCAAATGGCACAAATATTTATTGAAAGCATTTTTGAAAAACATGTAGATTGGATAAAATTAATTAGAGATGATGATAATTATAAAAATATTCTTCAAGTCAAAATTCAGAAGAGATTTCAAGATACTCCTCATTATATTGAAATTAACCATACAGATGATTA
>Ga0255046_10000214_pt1 | contig 14507 bp, 13 predicted proteins | sample BC1_12_27_MG_FD_183632 | JGI IMG/M metagenome (GOLD analysis project Ga0255046, IMG submission 183632) | Seawater microbial communities from Strait of Georgia, British Columbia, Canada - BC1_12_27 | ecosystem: Environmental > Aquatic > Marine > Strait | place: Canada: British Columbia...
GGGCCTGATGATTCACAAGCTCGGCGACGGTCTCGCACTGGGCTCGTTCACCGGCGAAGCGCATGCCGGCCATCACCATGGCGACGTGCTCACCGCCATCGCGGTGCATTCGGTGCCGGTCACCGCGTTGATCACGCTCGCGTTCACGTCCGCGCACGGCGTCAAGAGCGGCATTCGGCGCGCGATCGGCCTGGCGGTGGTCGGGTCCTTGGGCGTTGTGCTTGCACAGCAGACGTCGCTTGGAGCCTGGACGCGTGGAGAAGCATGGATCGAGGCGGCGGTGAGCGGACTATTGTTGCACGTGGTGACGCACGACTGGGCCCATGAGCACGACAGCCCCGCCCTTCCCGGCTGGCCGCAGGTCATTGCGATAGCCGCCGGTGTCGGCGTGCTGTTGCTCGGCCGTTAGGCGCCCAGGAGCTCGCGGCACGCGGTGACGCTTCGCTCGAGCGCTTGCCGGATGGTGTGCTCCTGTTCGTCCGCCGGAACCGAAATCACGTGCTCGGCGGTCAGCACCGCCCCGGTCCATCCCTCGCGGTGCCAGTGCGCACCCGCGGCCAGCGGGGGAAGGTTCTCGGTGTCGGGATAGGGCCATGGTGTGACGTAGAAGTAGGGTTGGTCGTAGGAGCCATCGCCCGTACAAAAACCGACTCCGATGCTCCGCGCCTCTTCGGAGCCAGGACCCCCATCGAGTGTAATCAAGCTCGCCGCATCGAAGTGGTGAGGCCAACAGCGCACAGGCGATGCTGCCGGGTCGGCCGACACAACCTCGCGAATCAAAGCAAACGCGTTTGCGAACCATGCGGCGAGCTCGGTGCGCGCCTCGACCCGTGCGTCTGAAAACACGCCGCCTTCGCCAACCGAGTGAGAGGGCATCTCGTAAACGGGCAACGAGAGCGCCGACGCGTCGCCGGCAATCTCTTCGCCCAGCCAAGCCAGAGCTTGCTGCAACGTGTGACCGGCTAGCCGCATCGAAGAACGCTCACGCCCGTCGTCTATGACCAGCAGCTCCAGCGCCTCGAACACCAACGCCGCGCGTACCGGTTGCCCACTCACATTGCGCCCGGCCAACACACCGAGCGTCGAGTCCCAACCCAGGTTGGTGTGGCTATCGTCCGCTTCTGCTGGAAGCAAGCTCGTCCCCGGCGCGCTCACCAACTGCGCCGCCCAATGCAACTGAAGGCGCGTCTGCGTAAGCTCCGTGGGGTACACGGCGCCAAGGGTCTTCCAGGTCATAGCGGCGTGACTCCTGCGTAGTGAATGCCGGTGAGCTGGGCGATCTCGCGCTTCCAGGTCGTGAGGTCGCTCTGTTCAAACTGGCTGAGGTTCGCATGCCCGCATCCCCGCGCCAGCACTTTCATCAGATCGACGGTCGCGCGGAAGTAGTTGTCGAGCTGCTGTGCCGATTTCTCGATTTCGAGTCTCGCTCGCAGATGATCTTGCTGTGTAGCGATTCCGACGGGGCAGTTGTTGGTCTGACAAGCCCGCATCCCCAGGCAACCGATGGCTTGAAGCGCGGCGTTCGAGACAGCGATCGCGTCGGCGCCCAGGGCCAGAGCCTTCACGAAGTCGCTTTCGGTCCGAAGCCCGCCGGTGATGACCAGGGTCACGTCCGTGCGCTCACGCGCATCGAGATGACGCCGCGCCCGCGCCAAGGCTACCATCGTCGGGACGGAGATGTTGTCCCTGAAGATGTTGGGTGCTGCGCCCGTCGCGCCGCCGCGGCCGTCGAGGATGATGTAGTCAGCGTCCGACTCGAGCGCGAAGTCGATGTCGTTTTCGATATGCTGCGCGCTCAGCTTGAAGCCAATGGGAATGCCCCCAGTGGCGTCCCGCACTTCATCGGCGAGGCGCCGGAAGTCCGCGGGACCATCCAAGTCGGGAAACGTGGCGGGGCTGATCGCCGCCTGCCCCGGTTCGAGCCCGCGTACAGCGGCAATCTCCGGACTCACTTTGTTGCCGGGGAGATGTCCGCCGGTGCCGGTCTTGGCCCCCTGCCCGCCCTTGAAGTGAAACGCCTGGCACTTCTTCACCTTGTCCATGCTCCAGCCAAAGCGTGCCGAGGCGAGCTCGTAGAAGTAGCGGGAGTTGCTCGCCTGCTCGTCGGGCAGCATGCCGCCTTCTCCAGAGCAGATGCCAGTGCCAGCCATCTCGGCGCCCTTTGACAGCGCGATCTTGGCCTCACGGCTCAAGGCGCCAAAGCTCATGTCACTGACGAAGAGCGGAATCTCGAGATGCAGTGGCCTCTTGGCGTTCGGACCGATGACGACGTCGGAACCCACCGGCAGATCGCCGAGCAGCGGCTTCCGCGCGAGCTGGGCGGTCAGGAGCAAGACATCATCCCAAGAGGGCAGCTCCTGGCGCGGCACCCCCATCGCAGACATCGGGCCGTCGTGGCCGACCTTCTTTAGACCGTTGCGCGCAAGCTCTTGGATGTGCTGGTTGAAAGGCTCTACAGGCGTTCCATGCACGTCGGCATAGAGGCCCAAGTACGCGTCGCGCGCGTAGGGCTGAGGCGACGTCTCCGCCCAAGCCCGAATCTCTTCGTTGTCGACCAACACCGCGTCCGTATCGTGATCGACCCACACTCGGAACTTCCGCAGCACCTCGGCGTTGTTGTACGAGCTGACGCCCGTGTCGTAACGATAGTCCCATCCGTGTAGGCCGCAGATGAGGTTCTCGCCCTCGACTCGGGCATCGGCCATCAGGGCGCCGCGGTGAAGACAGCGACCGTACAAGACCGACACCTCGTCGTCGTACCGAAGCACCACCAAGTCCACACCAGCAACCAATGCGTACGTCGGCTCTCGGTCCCTGAGCTCGCTCCACTTAGCGACGGGCACCTTCTCTTGTTTGCGAACCTGCGTGACGGTCATTCGTTTCCTTGAGCTAAATGAGGAGTGGGTCAGCGAGAATTTCGACGGTCGCCGGACCGTCGTGCGCCAGCGCCTCGGCAAGCGCGCCCTCGAGTTGATCGGCGGCGGTCACGCGAAGCCCCATCGCCCCGCAAAGCTCGGCGTATTCGGCGAAGCTCGGGTTGTGGAGCGATGTTTGCCACACGTCGTAGTCAGCCGTGCGCTGCTCCTTGCTGATTTTGCCGAGCTCGCTGTTGTTCAGCAGGACGTGGGTGATGTCCATCCCGTACTTCACCGCCGTCGTGTACTCGGCCATGTACTGCGCGAAGCCGCCGTCACCGGTCACGGCGATGACCTTGCGGCCACTGAATCGCGGGTTGCTCTCTTGGGTCGCCGCCCATGCGCCCATGGCAGCGGGGTAGCCGAAGCCGATCGATCCGAGATACCCGCTCATCAGCACGGACTGCCGCTGGCATTCGAAATAGCGGCCGAACGAGTACGTGTTGTTCCCGACGTCGACGGCGATGATCGCGTCTTCGGGTGCCGTTGCAGTCAGCGCCGCGAAGATCGCGGCCGAATGCACACCGCCACCCTCCACTTCGCCGAGCCGCCGCACCTTTTCCTCGCGCCAGATCCTCCATCGTTCGACCACGTCGGGTCGCTGATCGACCGCCGCTGTAGACCCGAGGCGCTCTTTCAGGAGGCCCGCGGTCACGCCGATCTCGCCCCACACGGGAACTGTCACCGAATGAAGTCGCCCGAGCATCATGGGGTCGTAGTCGACTTGAACGATGGGCTTGTAGCTGGTGATGCCGGTGTGGTTGCTGAAGCTCGCGCCGAACACGATCAGCAGGTCGGCTTCGTTCATGAACCAACTCGCCACTGGCGTCCCGCTGCGCCCAAGCACCCCGCAGCCGAGCGGATGGTCATCGGCGATGAGACCCTTGCCTTTGAACGTCGTCAACACCGGCGCGTTGAGCCGCTCGGCTAAGGCAATCACCGGATCCATGACGAACCGGGCGCCGTGACCGACGATGATGACGGGACGCTTGGCCTCCGCGATCTTCTTTGCCGCTTGCTCGAGCGAGTCCAGTGGAGGCGAAATCTGACGCGCGGTGATCCGGCCCTCCGGCGAACCGGCCTTCGTCTCTGGTGCTTCGACGACCTGCACGTCATCCGGGAACACCATGTGGGACACGCCCTGTTCGAGAATCGCATGCTTGCAGGCAAGGCCGGCGAGCTCGGCGAAGTTCGAGTCCTTGGCAACCACCGCTGTGTACTTCGCCACACCCCCAAACGCGGCCGCGAGATCGACCTCTTGAAAGGCGCCGCGTCCGATGAGCGTGGTCGGAACCTGACCAGTCAGCGCAAGCATCGGAGCCCGGTCGACGTGCGCATCCCAAAGCCCCGTCAGAAGATTGGTCGCACCGGGCCCTGCGATCGCAAAACAAGCGGCGGGCTTGCCGGTGAGCTTACCGTAGGCTGATGCGGCGAACGCGGCGGCCCCTTCGTGGCGGATTCCAAAGTACCCCAACGCTCCTTCGGCTTCCTGTCGCCGCATCGCGTCGGCGAACCCGAGATTCGAATGCCCGACGATCCCCCACACCCATCGCAGGCCCCAGGTGATCAGCGTCTCGACCATGACGTCGCTCGCCGTGCGGACGTGAAGTTCCTCCGCGGGAAACGCGACATACACTCCGTCCTCCCGCACCTCCAGCGGGAACGTCTCGACACCATCGTCGAACCCGCCGGGCGGCTTACCGGTGAGCGGGTCGAAGTCCCAGCCGTGCCACGGACAGCGGAGCAAGCCGCTCTCGATCGAGCCTTCGCCCAACGGCCCGCCTTGGTGCGGGCACTTGTTGTCGAGCGCCGCAAACTGCCCCTCGAAGTGGGTCAGGCAAAGCGTTCGATGCTTGCACGTAACCGCTTTGACACGGCCCTCAGCAAGCTCCTCGGGCTCGAGGACCTTGAGCCATACGGCACCGTCATTCATTGCAACGCCTTTCGAAGGCCCGAATCGTTTCACGATCCGGCCGCGAATGTAAAGGACGTCCCGTTGGCGCAAATGTTACAGGTTGCCCGCGAGCCGCTCGATCTCGTCGGGCCCGGTGCCGTCGTGGTCGACGACCTCTTCGACGTCTTCCTCACGCAGCCTGATCACGCCGATGTTCTCGGGGCGAAATCCCTGCATCCCTGCATAGAACTCGCGAATCCTGTCCATGTCCGCGCGGAAGTCACCAGTGAGCTCGATCGCGGGACCAATGCCGCCGACCTTCTTGCCAACGTCGAGGTACGAAAGGATGACCGGCACATCGGCGCCTCGCGCAATGTGATAGAAGCCCGACTTCCAGTAGTCGACATGTGAGCGAGTCCCCTCGGCGGGCACCATCAAGACCAGTGAGTCGTTGTTCTCGAAGTGTTCGACCATCTGCCCGACGACGCCGCCAGGGCGATGGCGGACAATCGGAATGCCGCCGAGGCGCTTGAAGAAAGAAGCGAACGGCGCCTTGAACAGCGTGTGCTTGCCCATCCACCGGACCGGAATGTCGTAGACGAACGCCATCGCCAACATGAACGGCATGTCCCAGTTGGACGTGTGCGGCGCTGCGATGATCACGTACCGATCCGCCCGGGGTCGCTCCCCCTCCGTTTTCCATCCAGCGACCCGAAGGAACGCCTTGCCTATCCACTGCTTGAGCATCGCGTTTGTCGCTTGCCGCGCACCCGGCTTAATCGCTGTATCGCAGACGGGGAAGCGGGTTACGAGAGATCGGCTCATTGATGACAGAACTTTTACAATCGACCCCAGTCTGCCCAGCCTGTAACCTCCCTCGATCCTTGGAGTAAGCTCACCAATGGAGGAGTCCCCAATGAAGCTCTACACCAATCTGTTCTCGCCGAACGCCCGCAAGGTTCACGCCGTCGCCAATGAGCTCGGCATCGAGCTCGAAACCCACACGGTCGACCTCCGCGCCGGCGAGCAACGCACCCCTGAATACCTCGCACTCAACCCGAACGGGAAGGTCCCCACTCTCGTCGACGGCGACACCGTCCTGTGGGAGTCGAACGCAATCATGTGTTACCTCGCCGGCAAAGGCGACACCGACCTCTGGCCGAAGTCTGCCAAGCGCTACGACATCCTCCGCTGGATGTTTTGGGAATCAAACCACCTGGCCAACGCCCTCAACCGCCTCTTCGGCCAAAAGTTCTTCAACCGCGACAATCCGGATCAAGGAATCATCGAGCGCGCCACCAAGGACTTCCGAAAGTACGCCACCGTCCTCGACGGCAACTTGGCGGACAAGGCCTACGTCACCGGCGACACCCTCACCCTAGCCGACTTCGCAATCGGCGTAGGCTTCGGCTACATCCAACCCCTCGAGCTCCCCGTGGAAGGACTCGACAACATCAACCGCTGGTGGGAAGCCCTCTCCGCCACCGAGTCCGGCAAGGTCCTGCTACCCGGCTGACGCCGGCACTCTCAGTCGACCGGGGCTACTTCGACCCAGATGCCGTTGAGCTTGGCCATTCCCGAGAAGTACTCGAGCGCGTCCGGGCCATCCGCGGCCAACAGATTCGCATTGGCCCCCGTCGTCTGGCGCGCCACGCTCAGCCCATCGGCCTCTTGGTGTCCCCACCCGTGCGGCAACGCCACGGCGCCGACCATCATCTGGTCGGTGAGCTGAACGGGTAAGCGGACGGAGCCAACGCTGCTGCGGACCTCGACCATCGCACCCGATTCGACGCCAGCGGTCTCCCCGTCCAGCGGGTTCATGTACAGATAGTTCGTCGAGCGCTTCCCTTCGACGAAACGTGGGTGGTTGTGCAGCCAGCTGTTGTGGCTGTGTTGCTCGCGCTTGCTGATCAATTTGAGCCTGTCGCGCTGCGTCCGCTCCTGCTCAAAGCGCGGACCGAGCTTGGCGGCAGCTTGAACGAACTCCTCCGGCGCCAAGTCGACCAGGCCGTCTTCGGTGACCACACGCTCACCGAGGAAGTCCCCTCCCTTGTTCGGCTCGAGCAAGCGTCCATGCGGCTCCTTGCGAAGGCGCTTCAATGATCCGAGCCGAAGCGCCCGCGCCATCAAGCCCAAGAAGCGCTCTGGCGTGAGCCCGAGCCGGCTCCCAATGGCGGGGATCTTTCCAAGTCCGAGCCAGCCGTTGAACAACCCGTTCGCGACCTTCGAACCAAACAGCGTGGACCCGCACGCGCGCGCTAGCTGCAGCAGGATCATCGTCTCATCCCGTTGCTCGTCCTCGGTGGGCAGCAGCGCGTCGGTATACTGCGCGTACGGAATTGGCTGCGCGCCCATCAAAGACTGAAATACGAAAGGCAAGTCCGCGCGCTGAAACGCGCTAGTGCCCGGCAGGATGTAGTGCGCGTGATTTGCGGTCTCGTTTCGGAAGATGTCAATGACGACCAGTAGCTCCAGGGCTTTCAGCGCTTCTTCGAGTCGTCCGTTGCTGTTGGGAACGGTCAACAGAGGGTTGCCCGAGACGCAAAACAGCGCCCGCACCTGCCCCTCCCCCGGCGTGAGGATCTCATCGGCCATGAGGCCTGCGGGGAACGTGTCCGCGACCGACGGAAGCTGGCCAACACGCGACAGATCCTTGCGCATCGTGTGCCCGCCCTTGCGGGCACGCCTGGGAAAGTCCTTGATGTAGCCGTAGCCGACGAGCGTGCCCCCGAGCCGGTCGAGATTCCCGGTGATCGCGTTGATCGCTTCCTGAATCCAGAACGCGAGGGTGCCCTGGCTGCCTTGATTGACCCCGGTCGACAGGAACAACGCCGCACCGTCTGCCTGGAGATACGCATCGACCATCGACCGGAGCGTCTCGGCCGAAACGCCGGTCACCTCCTCGGTTCGCTCCGGCGGCCACGGCTCGGACACCTGTCGAAGTTCCTCGAGCCGCTTCATGTAACGGCCGACGCGTTCACGGTCGATCGCATCCCGGCTCACGACCTCGCGAAGAAAACTAAGCAGGAAGTACACGTCGGTATCCGGCCGGATGAACACCTGCGTCCCCATCTGCTTCGCCGTCTCGGTACGCCTCGGATTCACGAGGAAGACCTCGCCGCCTCTTTCCTCGATGGCCCTCAGGCGCCGGATTGGATCCGGCAGCTGCATGAAGCTCGCCCGGGATACGGCCGGATTCGATCCGATCATGATCAAACACTGCGTGCGATCGACGTCGGGAAACGGCTGAATGAACGGGAACCCATACACGCGCTGAGCTGCGGCGAACTTGTTGTTGCAATCCTGCGAGCCAGTCTGGAACAGGTTGCGCGAACCGAGTCCCTGCAGGAATCCCGAGGTGAGGATTGGAGGCAGCAAGCTAAATGCAATCGGATTGCCAAGGTACGCGGAGACGGAATCGCCGCCGTGCTCTTGAACCAGCTGCCGCACCTTCGCGCCGATTTCCCCGAGCGCCTGCTCCCAACTGATCTCCTCGAACCGGTCACCGACGCGCTTCAACGGAACGCGGAGCCGGTCTGGCGAGTGATGAATCTCGTGGTAGCGAAGTCCCTTGATGCAAGAATAGCCCTTGCTCACGACGTGGTCGTGGTCGGGTTCGAGCGCGACGACACGGTCGCCATCGATGGTGGCCTTCAGACCACAAGTCGCTTCACAAATGCGGCAAAAGGTCAGCTCGGTTCGAGTGGACACGCCGCTCGTCCGTCTACGCGCTCGGGAAGTTCTCGACCAGTAGCTTCAGCGAATCGTGCGTCGTGAAAATGCCGATGATCTTCACGCCTTCGACGACGACCGCTGAGCCGTACTTGTGCTCGAGCATCTCTTCCAGCACGGCGAACAGCGAGGTGTCTTTGGACACGGTGTACGCCTCTTGAGTCATCGCTTCTTCGACCGTCGTGTGATCGGGGTTGACCTCGTTGAGGCCCGCAACCATGCCGAGGTCGCGGTCGCTAACGATGCCGTAGAGCTCGCCGCCGTGGAGCACGGGCAAGTGGCGAATGTCGTACTTCTGCATAAGCTTCTGAGCAAACGTGATCGTCTGTTCGCTCCCCACCGTATGGGGTATCGGAGTCATGTACTCGGCGATCGGCGCGGTCTTGTCCATGCCGCGAGCTGTACCACGTTCAGCGATTTCCGCCATATTGAGCCTAGGCCTGGCTGTTTCCGAGCCAACCGCGTCGACCGAACCACTTCGTCAGCTCGAGGACGGGCGAGATGGTCAGGGCTGGGCACGCCGCGATGAGCCAGTCCATCCGCGACAGCGGGCTGATGCCGAACGGCTCCTGCAGCGGCGGAAAGGACACGATGAACACCAGCAGCGCCATCTCCCAGATGATCGCCAGGTTCAGCCACTTGTTGGCGAACGGCCGACGCACGATCGACCGGCGGTCGGACCGGAAGTTGAACGCCTTGAGGAACTCGATCAACACCAACGACACGAAGGTCATTGTCATGGCGTGAGCAAGACTACGCCCCGACTGCAGAGCCCAGGTGAAGAGACCGAGATTCGCTGCAGTCGACCACAGCCCTCCAACAACCATGAGCGTGACGACCCGGCGCGTGAAGATTCCGGTACGGGCATTGCGCGGCGCGCGTTCCATGAGATCGTCGTCGGACGGGTCTACAGCCAGTGCCAGCGCTGGTAGTCCATCGGTGGCGAGATTCACATACAGGATCTGTACGGCGGTCAGGGGCAGCGGCAGACCGGCCAACATGGCGCCGGCTATAAGACCGATCTCCCCGATATTCGCCGATAGCAGGTACATCAGGTACTTCTTGATGTTCTCGAAAATTCCCCGTCCTTCTTCCACCGCGGCAACGATCGATGCGAAGTTGTCGTCGATCAGCGTCATCGCCGCGGCCTCTTTGCTCACATCGGTGCCAGTGATGCCCATCGCAACGCCGATGTCGGCCTTCTTTAGAGCGGGTGCATCGTTCACTCCGTCCCCTGTCATGGCCACGATGTGACCGCGCCGTTGGAGAGCGGTGACCACCCGTAGCTTGTGAGCCGGGGAAACGCGTGCATAGAGTTCGATCTTTTCGACGCTACGCTCCAGCGCCTCGTCGCTCATGTCCTCGAGCTCTGCCCCCGTCACCGCATGGCCCGCCCTGAGCAGGCCGAGCTCGCCAGCCACGGCCTGAGCGGTGATCGGGTGATCGCCTGTGATCATGACCACTCGGATGCCGGCTCGCTCGCATTGTTCCACCGCGGCTTTGGCTTCCGGACGTGGAGGATCGATCATACCCACCAAGCCGAGGAAGGTCATGTCGCGCTCAGCATCTCCCAGCGTCGCGTCCACCTTGTTGGCTACCCCGAGCACTCGTAGAGCCTCGCCGGCCATCTGTCGGACCGCCTCGAGAATCGCTTCTCGATCGGCGTCCTCGAGCGCGACTTCGCCCTCACTCGTCAGTTGTCGAGAGCACGAATCGAGAATGGTTTCGGGCGCGCCCTTCGCATACGCAACCTGAGCGTCCCCAACCGAATGCAGGGTCGTCATGCGCTTGGCTTCGGACGTGAAGGGGATCTCGCCGACCCGTGGGAACTTCAGGTCCAGGTCGTCCTTTTGCAAGCCCGCTTTCGCGGCCGCTACGATCATCGCCCCTTCGGTGGGGTCTCCTTTGATTTGCCAGGTGCCGTGCGTGTCGTCGCGGACGACGTGCGCGTCGCAGACCAGAGCGGCGGCGAGCAACAAGCCCATCTCCTCTTGAGAGGGATCGACAACGGTACCGTTCAGTAGAAACTCGCCTTCAGGTTCGTAGCCGCTACCGGAGATCGTGGTCGTTCTCCCGGGGGTATGGAGATTACGGGCGGTCATCTCGTCCCTGGTCAGCGTGCCGGTCTTGTCCGAGCAAATTACCGACGTGCTCCCCAACGTTTCGACCGCCGGGAGGCGCCGCACGAGCGCGTTTCGTTTCACCATCCGCTGCACGCCAATTGCCAATGAGATGGTGACAACGGCCGGCAGCGCCTCGGGGACTGCGGCTACCGCTAAGGCGATTCCGAAGATGAACATCTCGAGCAAAGGTTGGTCGCGGAGCACGCCCGCGGCGACGACAGCGACCACCACGACCACCGCTGCTTGGCCCAGGACACGACCCACCTTGTCGAGATTCTGCTGCAACGGTGTCTTGCCGGTTTCGACGGACTGCAGCATCTGGGCGATCCGTCCGAACTGGGTCCCCATGCCGGTGGCGACGACGACCGCACGGCCTCGGCCGTACGTGGCAATGGTTCCACCAAAAACCATGTTATTGCGGTCACCAAGGGCCATGTCCTCTCCGCGAAGCGCCTCGGTCTTCTTGTCGACAGGTACGGATTCGCCCGTGAGCGCGGCTTCATCGACTTGCAGATTGATCGACTCAACCAGTCGTGCATCCGCCGCCACTTTGTCTCCCGCGTGCAAGAGAATCACGTCACCCGGCACGAGCTCGCTCGCCGGAATCTCGACCTCTTGGCCATCGCGTATGACGGTCACAGTGGGCGCGGCCATTTGACGGAGCGCTTCGATTGCGCGCTCCGCCCGGTACTCCTGTATGAAGCCCAACATCACGGCAAAGACGACGATCACGGCGATGGCAATGGTCTCGACGCCCTGTCCGAGGAAGGCGGAGATCCCCGTTGCGATCAGCAGAATGATGATCAAGACGTTCTTGAATTGTTGGAAAAGGATGGCCCACGGGGAGACACCACCAGCAGCTTGCAGCTCGTTCGGGCCATATCGCTCGAATCGACGCTCCACTTCGGCTTCCGCCAGGCCGTGCGGCGCGGAGTGCAGATGCGACATGACCGCATCGACAGGTAGCGTGTGCCATGCGGGCGGGGTTTCGTCGGGCACGCTACTCAGCCTCCTTTGAGGAATCGCTGATAGAGGCGATTGGCGGAGGGGTCCTGGAACGGCATGAGTGACTCGCCGTACACCCAGTCGTCGTTGAGCGCCTTGAGCCAGTCTTCGGTGACGTTCGCCGGATCGAGGCCTGCGGCGTGGATGGCCGCGACCAGCTCCAGGAGTCCACGAATGGGCTTTCCGTCTCCGTAAACACGGGCGAATGAAGCGTACAGGTTGTCGAGTGCATCCATGGATCAGGTTACATGCATCGGGCGGGCCAACTTCGCGGAAACCGTGAGCGCCGACCTTTCAGCCGAAAGTGCCACAAGATCGCGGCCGATTGCCGCGCCAAACGTGCGCGTTGCGGCGCCTCCGGCGAAGAAAGTGCGCCTGTGCTCCCCGCTTCACCCCAAAACCCCCAAAAGTCTCCCTTGGCACGCCCGATGCAGTGCTGGTATCACCTCAGACCCCTCAAGGAGGAGACCATGAGCGCGGATGAAGCAGACAAGACACTGAAACAGGACCTAGAGGACACTCGCGAGGACCTGAAGCGGACGGCAGACGAGATTCGGGTGAAGCTGCACCTCGCCGGCATGGACGCCAAGGACGCGTGGGACGACCTTCAGCCACGCATCGAAGACTTCGAGCGGCGTTTCGACGCGAAGGCCGAAGAAGTCAGCGAGGAGCTCAAGGCGTTGGGCGGCGATATCAAGCAGCGCCTGCTCAACATCAAGGCCAAGCTCAAGTAGGAGTAGCTGGCTCTCGAACGACGAAGACGCTGCAGGGCGCGTGGCGCACGGTAGCCTCGGCAACGCTTCCTAATAGGCGGCGCAACATGCCAGTGCGTCCGTGCGACCCGAGGACGATGAGACTCGCCTTTGTGTCCTTCGCAATCTTGCAGATCTCGATCGAGGGATGCGCGCTTGGAATCGCGTCGTACTGCACGTCGGTATCGGCGAGATGACCGAAGTAGCGGTGGCGCGCCTCCGTGAGCTGGTGCATCGAATCCTCGTCCCAGGCCTGACGATCCCCTTCGCCTGGCTCACGGGCCCCTGGCCCCTTCGCTTTTTTGGGATCGTACGTGTGAATCAAGAACACGCGGGTCTCGTCGCGGCTCGCGATGTCGGCCGCCCGCTGGAGAGCGAGCTCGGAACAGTGAGAGAAGTCGGTACAAACGACGATCAGTGGCTTCATTCTTCGGGGAGCCAAGGTGCCTGGCTCACTGCCTTCTTGCAAGGGTCTGCGTAGGCAATCGATTCGGATATTTTTTTCCTCGACTCTAACGGTTTGTAATTACTTGATTTACAGCATAATCAGCACTTCCTGAATCTTGACATCGCTGACTGTCAGAGTTATGAATGTCCCAATAGGAGGTGCAGAATGGAACTAGTTTGGATCACGCTCGTTGCGTGGGCAGCTTTCGCCGCCGCGGCCATTCTACCTGGCTTCTTGTGTGACCAGGTGGCTCGCGGCTGCGACAAAGCACACGCATAATCCCGAGCTGCCGGGTCGAACGACCTGCCTTGCACGATGACAGAGCAAGACGAGGCCACCTACACGATCGACCAGCTTGCCGCCCACACGGGCGTGCCAAGCCGGACGATTCGTTTTTACCAGAGCAAAGGGGCGTTGCCTTCGCCGGTTCGCCGTGGGCGCAAGGCGTACTACGGCCCCATCCACGTCGAGCGGCTCGAGCTGATCGCGCGACTGCAAGATCGTGGGCTTCAGATTCGCGCGATCCGCAACCTCTTGGATCAACTCGACTGCGGGCACGCTTCCCTCGAGGACTGGCTCGGCTTCGAAGCCGAGCTCCGCATGCCGTGGAGCGAGGACGTGCCGGAGCTCCTCAGCGAAAAGGAGATCCAGGAACGGCTCGCGGGCCGTCCGCCTGGCTTGTTGGCCGCACTCGTAAAGGCAGGCCTGTTGGAACGCGAAGGCAATCAGTATTTGGTGAGGAGCCCTGCCCTCATGAAGATGGTGCTCACTCTCGAAGCCAACGGCATCGACGTGGAGACCGCACATGCAGCCACGGGTATCTTGGCGCGTCACCTGTCAAAAGCGGCGAACGAGCTGAGTCTTCACTTCCAGGAGCACATGAACGAGCGCATTCGGGACGGAGGCATCGACAATTCGAGCCAGCTGTTGAGCGCCCTCAAGCCGATCGCACTGGACGCCGCGGCGGTGATTTTCGCGCAGGAGATTCAGCACGCCCTCGAACAAATGCTGCACGAAGGGCGTTGGGCCCCCGCGACGTCCGGGCGTGTCGACGACGACGAGGGTGGCGAGAAGCCCAGCGAATAGGACCCGTTCTCACGTTAGATCGAGAAGCACCTTGCCGCTGCGGCCGGGTCGGCGCGCGTGTTCGAGCGCCTGATGCAGGTCATCGAGCCGGTAGGTCTGCTCCACCGAGGTGCCAAGCACGCCACTCTCGATCAGCTTCGCCGTCTTGCGGACCAGAGCAAGGCGCTGAAACAGGGTGCGGCTCGCCAGATACGCGGCCAAGTAGAACCCTTCGATGCTCGTCATTGGCATGATGATGTCGCGAGGAGGCAGCGCAATCGGCTCGCGGCTCAAGGTCCCGTAGCACACCATGCGGCCGCGCGGCGCCAGTGTCCGCAACACGTTCGATCCCGTGGCGCCACCAACGCAATCGAGAACGTAGTCGACACCCTCGGATGCGATGCCGTGAACGGCCTCGAGCAAATCCTCATCTTCAAGCGCGACGACGTACTTGCTATTGCCCTGCTTCAACCGATCGGCTCCCGCCCGGCTGCGCACAATGTCGATCACGCGAAAATCATCCTCGCGCGCGAGATTCCGAACCATTTGAGAGAGCGCGGAGCCGGCCGCCGT
>Ga0255046_10000215_pt1 | contig 14506 bp, 11 predicted proteins | sample BC1_12_27_MG_FD_183632 | JGI IMG/M metagenome (GOLD analysis project Ga0255046, IMG submission 183632) | Seawater microbial communities from Strait of Georgia, British Columbia, Canada - BC1_12_27 | ecosystem: Environmental > Aquatic > Marine > Strait | place: Canada: British Columbia...
CCTAGAAGCAAGACATAAAGTCTCAACACCGCACTGTTTATGATAGAACGACGTGGAATAACGCCAAGTTCAAATCTCATTAAAGACACAAAAGGACTTACGTCCCCAGCATCGTACACATAAATTCTATCAATACCGGCGTAGCTTCTTGTGGGTGTAGTTGAAACAATAGAAGTGTCCTTATGCCCTCCCCCTGTCATTCCTGCGCCACCACCAAAAACTATTCTTTTCATTTTGTCCTCCTTATTGATTTATAATAAATTTTTACTATATCAAACCTGTCGATAAATGAATTGCAATATGCGATTGTTGTCGAGCGACTACAATATAAGGTGGGGGTTCTTGGCTGCTGGAACTGGAAGATTCTGATGATGAAGACGACGATTCTGATGGTGACGAGGACGAGGATGACGGTGAGGCTGACGAGGATGAAGAAGAAACTGATTCTGAGGGCGACGAGCTTGAAGAAGAGGGCGACGCTGAACTTGACGAAGGCGAAGGCGAAGAGGATGACGAAGACGGTGAGGGTGACGACGGCGAGGACACCGACTCTGCCTTTGACGAAGACGATGACGATTCCGAAGGCGAAGACGAAGACGGGGACGGGGAACTTGATGAAGATGTTTCAGATTTTGATGAGGGCGAAGACGGGCTGGACTCACTTTCGTCCGGTGACGAAGACGAAGATGAAGGGGATGGTGAAGAAGAAGATGATGATGGCGATGGGCTTGAAGATGAAGACGAACTAGGCGATGGTGAAGATGACGACGAAGAGGGAGATTCTGAGCTTGATGACGGTGATGGCGAAGAGGGACTTGATTCGCTTTCGTCTGGCGATGAAGAAGAAGACGATTCTGATGGTGAAGAAGAGGACGAAGAGGCAGACGGCGAAGAAGACGAGGGCGATTCTGAAGATGAGGAAGCCGAAGGGGACGAGGATGAAGGCGACGGGGAAGATGATGACGAAGAAACCGATTCCGAGACCGAAGACGGTGAAGAGGGCGAACTTTCAGAACCGGCATCATGCCATCCCTGCCACGCACCCTGATTCAATCCAACAGCAGTACTATGTTTTTGCCATGCGCCTTGAGCTAAATTTGTTCCTGCCATTAACCAACTCCAAGAATTATGCTCATTCCATTATCTAAATTAGGACTTGTATTTTGTAATGCAAAATCTGCACCAGGGACATCAAAAACCGGATCACCCGTGCTCACTTCATAATCCTGAAATACTGTTGTGGTATCCACCAAATCCCACATATCGTTACATCTTACATCATCACCGTGGTTTTTCCAAAAGAAATTAGAGTCTGTTTGTGTTGTCCATTTAAAACCATCACTATTATTACCTTCCATAATATTATTAATACAAGACCACGTATCACCATCGGTTTCATCCACTCCAACATCAGTTTCATAAAAAGTATTATTAAGAACTAAATCAAAGTCCCTACTTTCACTATCTATTCCTTGTGCGCAGGTATCAAATATATTAAAAGCAATACTATTGCTTCCCGAATTAAGATCAAGCGCCCCGTATGTAGCCTGATCACAATCATATATATAATTAAATAATACATGTGCAGTAAATGTTAGTATCCCATACCCACTATTTGAATTAATTTCATTATTAATATAACGAACTTCTGATGCTTGATTTGCGATACAATCATTTCCTGCTACCGCAGAAGTATTAACAACTTTACTATTTTCAAGAAGACTATTTCCACCCAACCAAATTACTCTAGCTCCAGTCCCGGTAAAATCAATATTTCTTACAATTACAAATAGACCTGTAAACAAATAAAACCCTTGAAAATCCCATGCGGGTCTATCGGCGGGTGCTCTTGACCAATCTGCGTAAACTACATTTGCCCCTACATTAGTAGTCCCTGATTTTACACCAATAATAACAATCGGCGAAGTTGCCGTCCCGGGAGTTCCACTAAAATCTATAGTACTATCAGAAGTATAAGCCCCATCCATAACAAAATGAACATCCCCCGCAACCAGCGCACCTTCTAAGTGCGTTTCAAAGGCTGGTTCATCAAAAGCATTATCCCAATCAGAACCATCTTTTGCACCCGCACCAGCAGCAGTAACATGATAATATGCATTAATAGCCATTATAATTCCCCCCCTTCATTAATTAGCTTATCCAATTCAATCGGGTCATTCGCAATGGCAAGTATTTTATTTTTTCTGATCTCTTTTATCCTATTTATTTCGGCTTCCCATATAACAGATTCCCTCATCGTTTCTGTTGGTAAATCTTTGGGGTCTTTGCTTAACCCGTATTTATCATACTGTTTGGGACTTAATGGCTCTATTGGTTTTAATTGTGTGTCTACTACCCAATACTCTCCATCATTTTGCATTTTATACTGCTTGTTAAAACATTCAACTGTATTTCCTGGTGGTACATTACAATTACCAAGATTACAACTAGCACGGAAAATTACACCTATCATATCCGGCGGGAACACATCTGTAAATGGTTCGCTCTGGGTAAAAGTACTATTTACTATTTCAGTGTTATTAAAGTCACTTGCAGGTTCATTTATAAGAGATTTTCGTTTCCATCCGCTTTTCATAGCAGTTATTGCAGCAGAATATTCTTTTCTATTTAAGATTCTCTGTCTAAACAACAAATCCAATTCGGCTTTTTTGTCTATTATTTCTTGAGTTTTAGGATCATAACCATTGTAACTGTATTTTTGGTTTATTGCCATTATGTTTTCCTTTCCAAACCATCCAATATACTATCATAAAATTTATAAAATTTATCTTCGCCTCGTTTAATGTCGCCCTTCCAGGCATGATAAATTGAAGTGTTTTTATTAAATTTGTCATCGCGCTTGTCAGACCACCAAAATTTAGTACCTATAAAATCGCTATCTCTTACTAAGCCAATTGTTAATTTTTCTTTCAAACCGTTATGCTGTAAATGCTTTATAAACTCAGAGTCTCTTTTGGGAAGAGTCCAATATTTTCTCATAATCGCCGGTAGATAATCCCTGAAATATTTTTTCATGTTAAATACACAAAACCCTGTGTTGATAGCTTTTCTGTCTTTATAGTTTGACCAGCAGAATATGTCTGGATTTTTTTTAACTTCGTTCATATATTTATCTATACACGGCTTGAGACAAACAACGTCTAAGTCACTCATAATACCATAAGGTGTATCCACTATATTTAATCCCAAGTACTTAGCCCGATATCCCAAAGAAAACCTGTCCGGATAAGGTCTTACCGAAACCGGCGACTTGTACAGTTTAAAATATTTGTTTTCCTTTATTTTAACCGGTTCAGCCCCTTCCCACGCACAGACTATTTTTGGTATTACAGGTTCGTTTATAACAATACTCGCAACCAAAGCCATTACATAACACTGTGAATCATCAAAGTCGTTTCGCCCGTCAATTAACCCGAGTGTCCAGGTAACATCCTCTCTAATAGGTTTGTCAAGTTTGCTTGCTTTGTCGAATAGACTGACAACTCGGTTGTAATATGTGTCGTAATATCTACCCATTAATATTCCACCATTTCTACTTCTTTATAGTTCTTAACAGCTTCTTCCCAACTCTTACTAATTTCCTGCTTTTTTGGGAAGTGTCTTGATTCCACCCGACTATGACCACAATATTTACAAAGCTCATCAACCTGTTCCAGCAATTTCTCTGTTTTAACGTCCCTCAGATTCTTTATTCCTATATCTAACCCGAAGACTCTTGCTATAGAAGCCCCTGCACCACATAAGAAGTATCCGTTTTTAGTCAGTGCAATCCCACACCGCCAAGGCACCGAACAGCACTTTGTTTCCTCACCATTGTCGATAGGTGCTGAGTTAAATGCTGTGTGTTTCTGTGCCCGACCTTTCTTCGCTGAATTTCTCACACTTATCCAAACCGGGAAGTCATATTTTTTTATTCCATTAGTCGAGACTCTTATTTTACAACTCGGATATCGGTCTTTATAAATCTTCAGAAAAGACCACAATTGAGGCAAGTGAGGATACAGAGTAGGCTCACCACCTATAACGTCAATTCGAGTCCACTTCTTATTTAAAGACTCTTCAATGAATTTCCACAATTGTTCGATAGACATAAACTCTTTACTCGGTGCAACCCCACAACATCGGTCACAGTTATGACATTTCAAATTACAGTCAGTCGTTATTTCAAGCTGTACCTTGTCAGTTAAAACCGTGTTTAAATGCGAGTTGTCATGCGAGTCTGCTACGGTCACAGCCTCTCTTATCTTTTTCCAGTTTGTGTTGTTATTAACACCTAGTTTTTTAAGATTCTTCCCTAACCACGACCCTTGTTTGTCAGCATACCACCACATTACAGTGTCGTGACTCGGCACAGGAAGTCTTTTCCCGCATTGTTCAGCGACTTTGATTACGAAATTAGTCTTGTGCAAACAACAGAAACTTGCTATTCTATTATGCCGACAAGTTTTTAAATTATCTCCTTGATTACTGCTAGTATAAAAGGTGCCATTTAATTTATAAATCCACCATGCAGGCTTCGTAAATCCCCATTTATGGCCTACTATGTCGTACTTCAAATCTTCTTCGGTGAAAACATCCTGCTTGTCAGTGAAATAAGTATCACAATCCAGCTTAACGAAGTAAGGTGTTTTAACATGCTCTTTAATCCCAAGAACAAACGAAGACAGCATCAACTCTCTCTGGCTCTCATACTTTTCCATTCGCCAATTAACAAAAGTCCAACTTGGAAATATCTTTTTAATAAACTGCAGCCTATTCGGGTCATCACTCTCAAATCCTGCGTGAAATACGACTATAGGTTTATCCTTAAACTGGGGCTTGTGAGTCCAAGTCGGCAACGCCCAAATCATTCTATTCAAATAATCAGGTGTTACGGCTGTTACTATCGTGTAGTTCAAGGTGTTTCCTCAACTGTTTATCGTATTGAATATTGTCTTTTACTAATTCCCTGATCGTATCAAACTCTTTATACCACAAGTCCGAGTGATATAAATAGCTTCCATTTATCCTGCAATGCTTATTCCCGTGATAATGAACGACTGCAGTCTTGCGATGAAACTTTCCAAATTTACAACTGGTATTGAAAGAAGCGCCTACTGTCGTGTGTTGATATTCAGGAAGCATTATCTGACAAGAGACTTCATCAGGAATGAAAAACTCTTTCCCATGTGAGGCCAAGGTATACCAGTCTTTCATTAACTTGCTACCAGTTTTAAAAGCAAACACCCCAGTATTAACAGCGTAAGGATATTCCAAGGCTTTCTTCGTATCACAAATCTCTTTCCAGCCTTTTATCCTTTTCCTTATTATATTGGTCTTCGGTGTCCAATCCGCAAACTGAGTAGCAACAAAATCATGCTCATCAGCGTGTTTAAATAATTTGCTTACCGTCCCCTTCAAGATTAACGTATCTGAATCTAAGTAAATATTAGTTTTATACGGTGTAAATTCATGTAAGAGCGTCTTGTTAAATAAAAGAGCATTCCGGCTTATAGTTTGAAATTCTACTATTCTTACATCAGTATTAAATTCCTCGGCTATCTTTTTACACTCGTCATAACTCTCGTCATCACACGCTATCATTATAGAACCGTCATAAACTTTTCTTAAACTCGATATCGATACTGCCAACCGGACTAAATAAGCTTTCTTTGCGTTGTAATAGATTATCCCATGAGTCTTGCGCTTTTCAACTTCTCTCAACTTTGCTGCGCGGTCATACATTCCACCCGAAGGCTCGGTCTCAGTATCCGGAAAGTCTTTAAGAGCTATCTTCACCGCCGACTCGAAAGGAACGTACTCAAACGACTTCAATCCCGAGTCAGGTGTGGAATTAAACACAAAGAAATCGTTTTTTTCGAAGATAGGTCTGAGCATGTCAAATCTCTCATTAAGTTTCTTATAAGCGTTATTGTTGTTTTTCATGCTTCCCGCAGTTCGATCCTGATCAAAGGCGTATTTGTTTCCCTCTTCCATTTTGAAATCAGCACCTATCAGAAAGACTTTCTTAAACCCTAATTCATATATTATCCTCACCGCAGCCAGCATGACGCTTCTACAGCCCCCGTCACCTCTCTCTCGTCCCCAACTCACCGTGTCTAATTTTAAATAAGTCTCAGGGTCAAACTTACTGTTTAAATGATAATAAACGACATTCGGGCAATCGCTGACTTTCAAGTGAGACTCTTTCCATATTATATTGTCAAATAAAGTACTATTTCTCTTCGCATAAGAAACAAATTTCATTATCCTCGGATCTCTGTAAATTGAAATCATAAAGTTCTTAACTGAGTCACCTGAAGTCCACAGATTAGGACGGAAGGCTTTAGGTGAATTGTTCACACCAAACGTGACTATCCCGGGCTGATTCAGTTTCTCTAAATCTAAGTCGTTGAGACTCGGCCCACCCAAGACCAGAAAGCACGTCCCTTTATACATATTTTCAATCGGTAACTTATTTTTCTCTTGATTAAGAAACATATTCCAACTTTTCTATTTTCCAAACACCTATTTGACACACTTTGATATGTTTGTAGTTACTTCTTCGATTTCGAACCTTCCCGTCCTTCCGGATTGTCCACCGGTAACGACCTTTTTTCCAGCCGAAAGTTAATAAGTTTTTATGCTGATATATTTTAAAAAACCTTCTCGGAAGAAAAGGCTTGGCTACAAACTTGGCAATCCGGCGTACTATGAATTTTTGGAAGATCATTTTTTCTTCAAATGCTTTCTTTTCTGTTTCTGAAACAGTTTTGGATTTGTTTGCTCTATATCAGCATACAACTTGTCAAACTCTCTGCTTCTTCTCATTTTAGTATCTTGCTCTTTTCTTTTTTCTCTTTCTACGTCTTGTTTTAAAGAAGTAAAAGACATCGGTTTTCCGGTTGCTAAATTTGTTTCCAACCCAAATTCGTTAGCTTTGTCTAGCAGTTCGTCAAACTTTTTCCCTTGAGGCCACGTCTCTCGTACTATTCTTCTCGAAAGAGGAATCTTAGACAGTTCAGCGATAAAAGGTTTCATTAATTTTTCTTGTTCTGCTTCTGACAGATTGCCAAATAGCTGTGGCACAAACGCTTCTAACATATAAGTATAAGCATTCTGAGGAACTACTTTATGAAACGCTCTCTTTGACCTTTCCGGTGACAAACTTGTTTTATCACCCCACACTACCCATGCTTTCGGTGTGCTATTCCAAAACTCTTCTTTGGGTGATATCCCCCTTCTTCCTTTCCATATGTTTTCGTTGCGCCAAAAGTCTTTGTTAAATACATATCCCATAAAAGCAGACATTGTAGGTGGTAGAATGTTCCCGGCATCTACAGGAATAAAATCAGTAGCAGCCATTTTTAATGCTTCAAAATTCACTTTACCAGTTTGTGTCATATTTATCATCTGTTCGCCAATCATCGCAAACAAACGTTGCCCTTGGTCTTTAGGAATACCAAAGTATATGTATCTTTTAAAACCATCCTTATCTGTATAAAACAAAGGCGTAGTCATAATAAATTTAGTTGCCTTTTCCCTGTCGGAAATAGAATCATATGCCTCTTCGTTTAATCTTTTATTCCAATAAGCAAGACCGGCTGCGAAGCCAACTAACTGCGCCGTTTTAAAAACTGCTATTTTCGGATTGCTTCTATAAGCTCTGAATATCCCTCTCGTCCCTTGAATACCTGCATTAAAATAGGGAATCCCTGCGTCTATTCCTTTTGCCCATGAGCCGCCTTGTGCAAAATCTAAATAAGTACGAGCTACCCATGTTGCTTCTTGCGGTGTGCGCCCACTCTTTAGCGCTCGTTCTCTTAATGCTATTCTTGTCCATAGCTCTGAAGTCTCTCCTGCCCACCCGAGATACTTTTGTATCTGATTTATAGATTCAGTGAGAGGTGTTGGTTTTTCCCAAGGCTTTTTGGTTATTTGTCCTTGCCGAGTGAGCATATCCATTCCACCACCTTCTTTAGTATATGCTTCGACTCGGCCTTTTCTCTTAATTACATCTGGAAGAACTGTAAAAAGGTCTTTTGCCTGTTGCGCCCAAGCTATCGGAAGAATAGGGGAATAGTCTTCGCTTACAAACCACGAGTGGGCTAAGTCTCTTGGTAAGTTGGCTATTGCAAACGCAGGGTTTAACCCCGTTGCCATAGGTTTTAATATTGCAGACCCAGACATTACATTAAAAGCCCTCTTCAGGTCTTGTCTTATTACAGGGTCGAACGTCACCCAATATTGTGCCATCTCGGTCGGCATTAACATAGCCTGTCTTTTGCCGCCTATCATAGCCGAAATAATTGTCTGTCCAGTTGGTGCTTTCTCAAAAGTGTTGTTTCCAAACTTGTCTTTTCCGGTTGGTTTTAATGTTTTGATTCCAAGAGGATTATCTGGATTTTGTTTGGAAAATTCATACAAAGACTTGTTCGCTCTATTTCTGAAAATCCTACTCTCACCTCTTGCAAGAACTTGTCCCATTAACAATTGTGAATTGTTAATAAGAGACTGTTCGCTTCCTTCATCAAGAGCCTTTAACCCGCTATCAGGTACATTTATTATCCTTCCCTGCGAGTCAAAACTTGTCATGTCCGGGTCAAGGTGTTGGATATATCTTTTGGGTGAATAATATTGGTGTTCTGCTAAAAGTTTGTCAGCCAACTTTCTCGTCATTAATCCTTCGTCTACATATCTATTAAGAAGATCGGTGCTTATTGTTTTTACATATTTTTTTCTGGTTTTTTCAGCATATTCAAAGCCTTTCGGGTCTTGTTTTTTAAAAGCTTCGAGCCATGTTTCCATATCTTTTTTACCTAGTCCACCGGGGCTTTTAAACTCTTCGCCCTTTAACTCAGAAAGCTCTATTGTTCTCTTCGCTTGAATATAATCGTCAAAAATATCCTGATATTTATGAGGCACGTTCTCATAAACCTCTTTGTGGGCAATCTCATACTTCCTTAAAGCTTCTGCAGAAGCGCCCCGAGAAAGGTCGTGAGACATTACCACCTGCTTGCCGCCTGCCGATTTTAATATTCTTCTCTTCCACGGTGCATCAACATCGATAGTTTTTGAAAGTACTTTATCTATAAAGCGGTCTTTATTAAATCCAAATTTATCTTTTACATCCTTGCGCTGTTTGTTAAACATCTGCTGTACTTTTGCTACGCCTTGACCCTCTTTAACAGTTGTCTTTATTTCTACCTGTTTTTCGCCACCGATAGAACCTGAAACAGAAGCAAATCCTTTTCTTCGTGTAAACTCAGGGTCACTCTTTTTTGTCCCCGGGACAACTTCTTTCGGCATATAATCAACTGGGTCTGGTTTTGGAACGTCTATTTCTTTTGGTTCTTCAGGAATGTTAGTAGTTTTGGCAAGCTCTGAAAGTTTTTTCAATTTGACAACTTTTTTAGGCTTTTCTACTATCTTCGGTATTGGTGTGGGTTTTGCTTTTTTTGGTGCGACGGTTTTAAGAAACTCTTTTTCAACTTCAGTTCGTTCTTCTATTGGTTTGGCTTTTATGTCTTCAATATCTTTTGGTGTTGGCGCAGGAAGTTCTTTTGCCTCTTCTTCTGTTGCTTTAGCAAGAGGTGCCTTTTTCCCTTTTGCTTCTTCCCCTTTGACTACTGGTATAAACTGAGTTTCTTTTCCCGTTTTTTTCACTTTTTCTGGAAATAAATCTCTCGTTTTTTCTATTTCTTGTTCTCTCAATGCTTGTTGCATTTTTTCTATATTACCTTCGCGTCCTTTAAGTATAGGTGCACCTTCAACTATTGTAATGTCTGGTTTATCTTTTGCCCATTGAGTCATTTTTGTAAGCGCCTGTTTTGCATCCTTTCTCATTTCAGCTTGTGTAATTACAAACTGCTTTCCACTTGCCACGTCCTGCAGGGCAAAGCCCGTAGCGAGTCCGAGTTGAAGCGCTTCCTGTTTCCACCAATTCTTAGAACCAACTTCTTTTCCTCTTAATTGATCGACTGTAGCATCGTAGGCTAAGTCTGCTGCCGGTTGTCCTATTAATTGAACGAGTTGCCACGGTATCTTAACGGCACCTATTGAAAGCCCTTTGCTCAATTCTGGGACGACTGATATTGCTCCTGCCCCTGCTGCTTGGACTGTATTCCAAAACGCTTCATTAAACGACTGTCTTCCCTTGGCGACTTCTTCAGCACTTTTAATTCCTGTTAGCCCACCGGAAACAACAGCTCTGGTAGCCATGTTTCTCAACAGAGGACTCTTAATAACAGCAAGCCCTTTCGCAGCAACCGGCGCACCCACAAAACCCTGAATGATTGTCCCTGTAACTTGGCCTGCAAGGTAAGAGCCTGAAAACTCTTTCTTGAGCTGGTCTGTGTCTACCCCTTTTAATCCAACCAAAGGCAGGCTTTCAATCGCACCCAAGGCGGTAGCTGCTGCAGGAACTTGTGGCAAAGCAGGTCTAGTTTTTATTCCAGCAACGGGTGGTGAAACCTCTTCTTCCGTGACTACTTCTTTTCCTATTGCTCTCTGAGGTGAAAATTCAGGTGCCTCGCCTACCGCCGGTTGTTCTATTGCGAGAGAAGAAGCTGGGGCTGGTTCTATCTCTGGCAAGAATTTCTCTGCTTCTGGCTCAACAACAGGTTCCTCTACCGCTTCAGGCTCAACGGCTTGAAGGTACTGTCTTAATCCTTCTGTGTTGATTGGTTTTTCTGTTGGCTCTGCTGGGGTGAGATATTGCCTTAGTCGTTCAATGGACATTCCACCCCCTATTGAACGTTAAATAATTTATTGTTAATCGCTTCTATTATTTGAGTTAATTCTTGTGCTGAATAAGTAGCAAAATCTTTCTTTGCTAATAATTTCTGCGCTGCTGCAAGGTCTTGATATAACTTAGTTGTTTCTGCTGGTTCGCCAACTTGTCCTCCGGCTGGCTTTAAAACAGCACCTTCCTTCTTAAATTTTCCAGCACCTTTTATTTTTAATCTTACCCAATCCAAACTCCCTTTAATTTCATCAATGAAACGTTCTGCATAAACTATCTTTGCTTCAATATCAGCTTTTATAACAGGTTCTTTTGCAAAAGGTAATGCTTCTTTAAGTTGTCCAAGCTCTGTCAAAGTATTCTTTTGGTCTGCAAGAAGCCCTTTTTCTCTGCCTTCAAATTTCCCAAGCTCAAACTCGTCTATATCTAATTGATGCTGTGCCTGTCGCAACTGCAGGCTTCTTTCTTGTATGCTATTCGCATACTCTTTTGCAGCCACCATTCGGATATCTTTCGCTTTTTGTTGTTCAAGCTTTGCACCTGCTATTTCTTGTTTCTGTTCTTGAGCCTGAGTCTGTGCGGTAGCAAACCCCGGGTCTTTCTCCAACTGTTCCATTGAAGTTCCTTGAGGCAAGAACTGAGACTGTGCTATCTGCTGTTGTGTTTCAGCACCCGGGACACCAGCCACGGGTTCACCCTCTGTGGTCTCGCCGGGAATACGCCCTTGAATTGCTTGCCCTACTCCAGAACTTACTTGGCGCTGTTTGATGTCAGCAAAAAGTTCTCTCAGTTTTATTCCTGTATTCTGTATATAAGCCCCCGGGTCTTTTTTGTCTACAGAAGTGGGCGCAGTGAGTTCATTTAAATTGTTTGTTATTTCTTCATCGGTAATCAATCCTTGTTGTGCCAAAGGACTCACAGCATTTACATACTTATGCATTACAGCTTTATAGGCAGCTTCCATATCATTCCAGTTTGCATTAGCAGCGTCAATAGCTTTTTGGCGATCTTCTTTCGCTCTTATCTTCTCGGGCATTCCCGCAATAGTCCCCGCTAAAATCTGAGAAGCTTGCCCTATTCCCGTTCTGTCCTTTTGAACAAATTGTAAAGGGTCATATCCGTAAGGCATTATCTTGCCCCTTTCCAAATATTTAGAAAATTGTTTCTCATTTCCTGATTTCGATTGATTAAGCCGATGGTGGTTTGAAAAGATTCCTGCCGTCTTTTATACCCTCGTTCTTCGGCTCTTTCTGCGCGACCCAATTTGGCTTCCTTTTGCTGAAACTGCAATTGTTTCCCAAACTGTTCTTTTCTTTGTTCTAAACCAAGCTTACTCAACTCGTCTTGTTTGTTCTGCCATGCAAGCTCATCCTGCCGTTTCATCATTGCAAGTTGTTTGGCTTCTTTTTGGGCTTCTTCGAGGTCTTGGCTCTGTGTGTCAGAAGAAATGAGTATTCCCGCGACACCTATTATTGCTGCTACTATTGCGGCTGCAGGCATGATACGCTCCTTTTGTCTACGTTTAATAACGCTAATTCAATGCTTGTGTCAACATCTAAAAAATCTTTAACTAAATTTATAGTCTTGACTGGATTTAAAATCATATCCTCATAATAAACTATCAAAGTTGGAATGTTATTATCTTTCAAATAAGGTATCGTTAAAAGTAAATTTGCGTCATAAGCTTTCTCTGCATTTTCACCCGTAGGCTCTAACCCAATCATATCGTAATCAGCTTTCAAAAGCTTTAACATACTCTTCTTCACTTCGTTGGGATTTCTCTTACAATAAATAACCTTATCAATATATTTAGGGTCGGTTTTTGCCAAATGCCCACCGCCTAACTTGACACATTTTCCTTTATACTCAGTCGTGTTTAAGCCATCTCTTATCTCATTTTGTGAGAGAAAATAGTACCCTTTCGGATTAAGTTCTTGATGGCTAAACTCATCATGAAACTTGTATCCTACAACTTCTTTTCCAAGAAGTTCACAGGTCTGCATTATTAAAGCCGTACCTGATCTGAGTCCGGTTATAATTATCATTTTTTATACTTTCGTGTATATGTAGTCATTTCACCAGTTTCTACATCTTTTATAGTTATCCTTTGAAAACCATCAATACTACTATGGTTCAATCCCCATATTATCCCTTTTCTTCCATTACTGTGAGTGATATATCTTCCACTTAGGGCGAACAATTCTTCTTTTGGAATAGCTGATAAATGTTCTATATCACCTGACTCGCTAATAAGTTGATGCATTACACTATCTTCTGGAACAGAATAAAAATCAACAAACGCTTGATTGCCAGCTTCTATTTGTTCAATTATAGCATCCTGATCTTCTTGAGAGTATAGTTTTATAACACCCCTATCACTTTCAGGCACATTTTCTGGAAGCGTATCGGTCAAATTTTTAATAGTAGGAATTACATCGGGATTGGTATTGGTAAAATCCTGATACTCTTTCCAAGTTTTAGGGCTTCCTGCTGCTTCCCATTTATCAAAAGTGACTTCATCTTTATATTCTTTCGGAACAGATTTTTCCCACCAGCCTTCAAAAATTTCATTCGGCGTTGCGTCTGGATCGCCTGTCCCCGTTCCGGTTCCAGTCTGTCCACTCAATCCAACATGATTTTTAACAAACTCTATATTAGACCCGGGGTTTTCAGCGACAAAAGCATTAGCCTCGTCTGTGCTTGTGAAAAACCCTATTTCGTTTCCAAACTCGTCAGTAACCATAAAACCATTTTCGAAAACAACACCCTCTGGATTAGCAACAGTATTTGTTATAAAATCAACAAAATTATCTGCCTGTTCTTGCGTCATAAGCCCTTGGTCAACCCACCCTTTTGCCATTTGAGTAGCTTGATACAACGGGTCTTGCTGAAGTTCCATATTATTATACAGAGTATTAAAATCCCCTTCAGTCATATTCATTCCCTGCCATGCCCCACTATTCTGTAGCATAGCTTGGGCTTCATCTGCACTCATTCCTGAAGCAAGTGCTTGGCTCATTATACCCATACCATTCATGAAATTCTCAATTCCTTGCTCGGTAATAGCCTGACTGAAATCAATAGACTTTCCAAAGATATTCGAAAAGCTTTTCGCTGCTCCTGCGAAGTCTCCTGCAGCGAGTTGGGCGGCAAACGCTTCCATATCCTGCTGGTGTTCAAACTTCATTCCTGCCATTGCTACGTCCGGAAGTTTCATCGCAGCCTGAAAAGCCTGTTGCTGCTGTTGTTTGAGAAGGTCGCCTTCAACTGCAGCTTCTTGTGCGCCTATTCCTCTTGCAGCCATCGCTCTCTCACTCAGAGCTTCACGTCCACCAAGACCTAATTGAGACATTTGCTGTTCTAACGAGCCTTTTGCAGCCTGTTCCTCACCCTTGAATTTTGTTCTTGCCTGTTCTCTGATTCTCTTAGAAAGTTCGTCTTCGCCTTCAGAGAGTTTTAGAAGTTTCTGCTGAGCTTGATTAAACTTAGTCTGCTCGGGTGAAATCTGAGTTCCTTGGTCAACTATTTGATCGGCTTTGATATCAGGCAAGCCAAGGTTTGTGTCAAGATTTTGTAATGGGGTGCTTTGAATGGGGTCTGTGCCTATCTGCGTCCCCTCAAGCGGATTAACCGGTGTTATCGGCGGCAAACCTTGAGTGGGGTTTGTAAGTGGATTAACTGGCGTTATCGGTGGCAGACCTTCTGTGGGATTCGTTAAGGGATTAACAGGTGTTATCGGTGGCAAACCCTTCTTCTCATACG
>Ga0255046_10000217_pt1 | contig 14466 bp, 10 predicted proteins | sample BC1_12_27_MG_FD_183632 | JGI IMG/M metagenome (GOLD analysis project Ga0255046, IMG submission 183632) | Seawater microbial communities from Strait of Georgia, British Columbia, Canada - BC1_12_27 | ecosystem: Environmental > Aquatic > Marine > Strait | place: Canada: British Columbia...
TTCTGAGCGCAGTCTTGGAAGAAGCCTAGTTTGTTATCCTCATATGCAGGGCGGCATATCGTTCGTTGTTTTCTAACAGTTGTGCATGCGTCCCCTGGGCTGCGACCCTCCCCTTTTCCAGCATGACGATATGATCCATCCAGTCCAGATCAACCAGCCGATGGGTGATCAGCAGCAGTGTTCGATCCTTCGTTTTTCGCACCACCGTCTGCATCAATTTTTTTTCTGTAATGGTATCCAGACCCTCCGTCGGTTCGTCCAGAACCCATAACGGTGCATCGTGCAGCATGGCCCGGGCAAGGGCTAACCGGCGCGCCTGACCTCCGGACAGCAGTTTGGCAGCTTCCCCAACCCAGGTGTCCAGGCCTTGGGGCAGGCTTTTTACAAACGCCATCAGCCGGGCAGATTCCAGGGCAGCCCACAGGTCATCATCGCCTGCTGCGGGGCGGGCGATCTGAAGGTTTTCTCTTAATGTGGCGTTAAACATATGGGGCTGCTGGGATACCACTGAAATTGACCGGCGAAGTTGGGCTTCACTTAAATTGCGGATATCCTCATCGGCCAGGCGGATGTGACCGGAGACGGGATTCCAGAACCGCACCAACAAATGAACCAATGTCGATTTGCCCGATCCGGTTTCGCCGATGACGGCAAATCTGCCGCCCCCGGGGATTTGCAGGTTGACATCCTTAAGTGCCCAGGCAGCGTTTTCACTGTAGCGAAAGCTGATATTTTCTAATGTGACGCCCGGCTGCGCGCAAAGGGTAACGGCAGTGTCGGGATAGGTGATCTGCGGTTGCATATCCACGATTTCAAGCAACCGTCGCCCGGCCTCCCGGGTGCGACCGAGATATTGATAGGCAGCCGGCAAGGGCAAAACCGCCTCAAAAGAGGCCAAAATCGCCAGCGTTATCAGGGCCAGGTTGGCCCCGTTGAGCACATCAAGCATCACCAGTTCTACTGCCAGATATAGCGCCGTCCAAACAGCCAGCCCGGAAATCAATGTGATCAAAGCCAACGACAGGCCCCGGATGTGACTCATCCGCAGCTGGCTCTTCAACAATGCCCGGCTGCTGTGTGCGACAGCCTCTAGGTGGCGCTGATAGTCATCAAAGACCAGCAATTCCGCCAGTCCCTGCAGCGTATCGATGATCCGCACACGCAACTCGGCGGTGCGATGGGTTATTTGCTGTCCGCATGGTTCCCCAAGTTTTAAAGCTGCCGCACTAACCCCCAGTCCGGCGACGGCAAGATATAGCCCGGTCGACAGGGCTATGAAAGGATCAAATATCCATAAGAAAACCACCAGCAGCAGCGATGTTATCAGGGCCACCGTGCTGGGAGACAGGACCCGCAAATACAGATTGTCCAGCGCATCGATGTCGGCCACAATCCGATTTAATATATCGCCGCTGCGAAACATCATCAGGCGGGACGGCGCCAGCGGTTCCAGGTGGATGTAAAACCAGCTTCGCAGACTCTGCAAAATCCTGAAGGTGGCATCATGGGAAACGATTCTTTCGGCATAACGGGCCAGCGTGCGCCCGATGGCAAACAATCGGACCCCGATGCCGGGGTGAAAAAAATTAAACAGCTGGGCGCTGGCCACCGTCAGACCGGCAAAGGCTGCCGCGGAGATAAACCAGCCCGACAAGGCCAGGAGCCCAACCGCCGATACCACCGCTAAGAGCCCGCACAGGCTGCCCAGAATCATCCATTTTAAATGTGAACGAAATAATTTTAAAAAAGGCGCCAGCTCACGCCATCTTTTTAACACGGTCATCTCCTAAACTGAAGGTTTCAGGTGTCAGTGTTCAGAGGACAGATGACAGATGACAGATGGTAAATCAGGGGCTTCGGCCCTGTTTGTCGGACCTGTACTCTGAGTGTGCGGATGGGTCATCTGATTTCTGTTTTCTGAACACTGACACCTTATATGAACTTAATGAAATCCGATGTAATTTCCGTTAAGTTCCAGCTTTGCTTACAGAGTACGGACTTCGTCCTCGTCGTCGTCCTCGTACTCGTCCCTCGTCCCCTATAAAATTCTGATTTCGACGACGAGCACGAGTACGAAAAAAATCAGATTAATTCGCATGCATACGCCCTGCGCTCTCCACGCAGATTTGAAAAAAACCCGGGGTCTCATGCTTGATTTACCATCCGGTGAAATGCCCCCCCTGCCGCCGTCAACTCAGCATAGGTTCCCTGTTCAATGATGCGGCCTTTTTCCAGGACCATTATGCGGCTCATCCTTTTAAGGTTGGTCAGCCGGTGGGTCAGCATCAACACAGTGCGGCCCCGGGAGAGCGTTTCCAGGGCATTGATGATCAGGGCTTCATTCTCGACGTCCAGGCCGGCGGCGGGCTCATCCAGCAGTAATAGGGGTGCGCCTTTTAAAAAGGCGCGGGCCAGCGCCACACGCTGGGCTTGACCGCGGGACAGTCCGAAACCGTGTTCACCCACCGGCGTGCCCAACCCCTCGGGCAGATGCCTGGCAAAGTCCAGCACCCTGGCGTTGCCGGCGGCCTGCTCAATCTGCATGGCAGATGCTTGCGGCCGGCCCAGGAGTATATTTTCCTTTATGGTTCCCTGAAACAGGACCGGCTGTTGCCCAATCCAGGCAATGTGTCGGCGCCAACTGTCAGGAGTCATATCAACCAGCGGCATGCCGTTGACCATAATTTGTCCGCTGTCCGGCAGTAAGAAGCCCAGCAGCAAATTGAGCGTTGTGGATTTGCCTGCCCCGCTGGCCCCGACCATGGCCACCTGTTCGCCTTGCCTCAGTTCAAAACTCACGCCCTGCAATGCGGGCCTTTGGCCACCATCAAAGGCCAGGTGGATGTCTTCAAGCTGCAGGTGGAGGGGATCCGTTTTTACCCACTGATGGTCACCGTTCAGGGTTTGAAGACGAGGTACGGTCACTATTTTTAATATTTCTTCGGCCGCGCCCACGGCTTCGGCCCGGGCATGGTAATGGGTGCCCAGCTCCCGCAAAGGCAGATAAAAGTCAGGGGCCAGCAGAAGGATAAATAAGCCGCCGGCTAAATTGAGCGATTTCCCATAGAGCCCGAATGAAAAGTAGCCCAGATAGCTCATCGCCAGGTAAACCGCCACCAGGGCGATGGAAATGGAGCTGAAGAATTCCAACACGGCCGAAGACAGGAATGCCACCCGCAGGACCCGCATGGTCCGCAGGCGATAATTGTCGGACACCCTGGCAATGGTTTCCTGCGTGCCTTGGCTGCGATTGAATAATTTCAAGGTCGATATTCCCTGAAGTACATCGAGAAAATAGGCACTCATGCGGGACAGGGCCTGGAAATGGCGCTGGCTGATACTTTCAGCGCCCATGCCCACCAGAATCATGAATAGGGGAATCAGGGGGGCGGTTGCCAGAAGCAGCCCCCCTGCGGCCCAGCTGTGAGGAAATACAAATGATAGAATGGCGGCCGGGATCATTACCGCCAGGGCAAGTTGCGGTAGATAAAAAGCATAGAAATCGTGCAGCCCCTCGACATTCTCCAGCACCGTGCTGGTCAGAGCGCCACTGCTCTGATGACTTGTATAGCCCGGGCCAAGGGAGACAATATGCGCTAAAAGCTCTGTTCGTACCTCCTGCCGTATTTTGGCACCGGCATAAAACCCGGCCGCTTCCCGGGCCCAGCTGAGAACCGCCCGCAGAATTATGACGCCTGCCAGGATGGCAAAAAAGGGCCAAAGCCGGTCCGTGCCCCGGCTTTCGATAAATGCACCGTGCACGATGAGAGCCAAAAACCGGGCCTGAACAATCAGCAACAGCCCGCTGCCCAAACCCAGGGCCACTGAAAGCAGAATCCAGGTGCGTGCCGCCGCCGCACGTTTAAACAGCCAGCGCCGGGCGTTTTTGTGGAATGATTTCTTTGCAGGCTGCATTTGAAAACTGATTGACAAATATCGAATGTTTATATTAGAAATTCAACCGAATCTTACCTTAACAATAGTGTCCCATACAAGCTTAAAAGAGGGAGTCACCCATGCTACCGACTGAAAGTTTTGTTGAACTATCCCGCTGGCAATTTTCAATGACAGCCCTGTACCATTTTATTTTTGTCCCCTTGACGCTGGGATTGTCCTGGATTCTGTTTATCATGGAATCCGTCTATGTCATGACCGGCAAGGAAGTTTACAAAGACATGACCCGCTTCTGGGGCAAGCTGTTTGCCATCAACTTTGCCATCGGGGTGACCACCGGCCTCACCATGGAATTTCAGTTCGGCACAAATTGGGCCTATTACTCCCATTACGTCGGTGACATTTTTGGTGCCCCGCTGGCCATCGAGGGCCTCATGGCTTTTTTCCTCGAATCCACCTTTGTCGGTCTTTTCTTCTTCGGGTGGGATCGCTTGAGCAAGCGGGCGCACCTGATGGTTACGTTTCTGGTAGCGCTGGGATCAAATTTATCCGCCCTGTGGATCCTGATCGCCAATGCCTGGATGCAGCATCCCATCGGCGCCGAGTTTAATTTTGAAACCATGCGTATGGAACTGACGAGTTTCAAAGAATTAATTTTGAATCCGGTGGCCCAGGTAAAATTTGTCCATACCGTTGGTGCCGGGTATGTGGCCGCCTCCATTTTTGTCCTGGCCATCAGCTCTTATTATCTTCTCAAAGGCCGGGATCTGGCCTTTGCCCGGCGCTCTTTCGCCGTGGCTGCCGGTTTCGGGCTGGCGTCCATCTTATCGGTCATTGTGCTGGGTGATGAAACCGGGTACGTGGTCGGTCAGGTCCAAAGGGTGAAGATAGCCACCATGGAAGCTGAATGGGAGACCGAACCGCCCCCCGGCCATTTCACGGTTTTCGGCTTTCCAAACCAGGATGAGCAAAAGACCGCTGCCGAAATTAAAATTCCCTGGGTCGGCGGCGTTATTGTTACGCGCTCCCTCGACACACCGGTGATAGGCGTAAAAGACTTAATTGCCGAAAATGAGCAGCGCATCCGCAGCGGCATGAAGGCCTACGCGTCTTTGGAGAAATTGCGCAGCGGTGATAAATCCGAGTACAACGAGGTCCAGTTTAATCACAACAAGGAAAACTTAGGGTACGGCCTGCTGTTAAAACGCTATACCCCGCGGGTGGTGGATGCCACCGAGACCCAGATTAAACAGGCGGCCCTGGACACCATCCCCAACGTTTCGGCCATGTTCTGGGCCTTTCGTATTATGGTGGGGATTGGATTTTACTTGCTGGCCTTGATCGCAATCAGCTTTTATTTCTGCGCCACTCGAGCCTTTGATCAGAAAAGGTGGCTGTTAAAACTGCTTTTTATCAGCCTGCCGGCGCCCTGGATTGCCATTGAACTGGGCTGGTTTGTGGCTGAGTACGGACGGCAACCCTGGACCATCGGCGGGGTGCTGCCCACCTACCTTTCGACTTCGACCCTGGGCGTCGGCGACGTCATCGGCAGCATGGTCGCCATGATTGCCCTTTACACGGTTTTTTTGATTGCCGAGATGTACTTAATGACAAAATTTGTACGACTGGGGCCGAGCAGCCTGCATACCGGAAGGTATCATTATGAACAAGAAACGGCCTCTTAAATACACAATTTTATAAAGACGATGACATATAAAAATCTCACCGCAGAGCACGCAGAGTACGCAGAGAAATTATTAAGTTAAATAATCATCATGGCCTCTGCGGTCAGCGAGCTCTGCGGTTAATATAGAAATTCAATGAACATAACAATATTGGGCATTTGGAGAATTCACCATGCTATTTGACTACCTAACACTTAAAATAATCTGGTGGCTCTTTGTCGGTGTATTGCTGATTGGATTTGCCCTGCTGGGCGGGTTTGATCTGGGCATTGGCACCCTGCTGCCCTTTGTCGGCCGAACCGATGAGCAGCGACGCGTCATGCTCAATGCCATTGGCCCTACCTGGGAGGGAAACCAGGTCTGGTTGATAACAGCCGGCGGGGCCCTGTTTGCAGCCTGGCCCCTGGTGTACGCGGCCGCCTTTTCAGGATTTTACTGGGCCATTTTGCTGGTTTTGTTTGCCCTGTTTTTCAGACCGCTTGGATTCGAATACCGCAGCAAAATTGCGGATCCTCGCTGGCGCAGTGCCTGGGATTGGGGATTGTTTGTGGGCGGGTTTGTGCCGGCCCTGGTGTTCGGCGTCGCCTTCGGCAATTTACTGCAGGGTGTCCCCCTCCAATACGATGAATTTGTGCGGCCGACTTACACCGGCAGCTTCTGGGGCCTGCTGAATCCGTTTGCACTGCTGGCCGGAATCATCAGCGTGACCATGCTCATCATGCATGGTGCGGTTTATCTCCAGTTGCGCACAGAGGGCGTCATCAACGCCCGCGCCAGAAAAGCGGTACGAATTTTCGGCCTGGTATTTATGGTGGCCTTTGCCGGCGCTGGAATCTGGCAGGCTTACGGCATCGACGGGTATCGCATTGTTTCAATGCCGGATGCGGGTACGGCTTTCAGCCCGCTGGCCAAAAAAGTGGAAATTGTCGCCGGGGCATGGATGCAAAACTATTCAACCTGCGGCTGGACCATCATCGCACCGGTGATGGCCTTTGCAGGCGGCATTCTGGCCCTTTTACTGTCGGGAATCAATCGGCCCGGTTCGGCCTTCGTCTTTAGCGGCGCAGCCCTGGCCGGCGTTATCCTGACAGCCGGTTTTGCCATGTTTCCGTTTGTGATCCCTTCTATCACGGATCCCAACAGCAGCCTGACGGTGTATGATGCCACCTCCAGCCACCGCACCCTGAATTTAATGTTTATGGCGGTTGTTATCTTTTTACCCATTGTCATCGCCTATACCAGCTGGGTCTACCGGGTGTTACGGGGCAAGGTAACCGAGGAAAAGATACGGAAAGAGACGCATACGGTGTATTAACCATGGAGAATTGGAGTAATGGAGTGTTGGAGTAATGGAAAGAGAACCGGAATCTTTTTTCCAATACTCCAGTACTCCATCACTCCAGTACTCAATATTCGAAACTCACGGGAGTTTAAGGCAATAAAAAAAATTACTTTATTGGCAATAAAGGAGCCGTTTATGTGGTACTTCGCATGGATTTTAGGGGTCTTGCTAGCCTGCGCTTTCGGCATTATCAATGTGATGTGGATGGAAACCGAAGAGATGCTGGGCACAGACAAGAATAAATAAGTCTCTTTAAATTAGCTGAAAGCTGATAGTCTGAAGGATTAAAATCCTTTTCACTATGAGCGATGAGCTTTGGCTTGCCTCGTCTTTGACCGCAATTTGAGGCTTGCCCGCCTCAGGCGTCGTTTTGAAACCACTGCTATTATAGTGGCTGCAACAATTCGATAGTTATATTTTCGGGGCCTTTGAAAAAGGCGATCATATAGTCGGCGGTTTCGGTGGGGGGCATGAAAAACGAGTAGCCGCGTTGGACAAGATCATCATGGGCTGCCTGAACATCTTCTACCTGTAAGCCGATGTGGTCGTATCCATAGTTAGATGGGGAAAGGTTTTCCCTTAATTCTTCACCATCGCGGGCAACTCGCAAGTTGATGGCAATCCCCTGAAGGTCCAGCGACGCACCATCGGCGGTCCCGAATTTCCGGTGTTTAACAAATTTGGCGCCAATGGCCTCTTCAAAAAAGGTGATCATTTTTTCCAGATCCTGACAGATTAGATGCACGTGGTGCAGGCTGTAAGTCATCTGCTTATTCCTTTTACTATCTCTTTGCTTCCGTCTGGACTTCTTTTTGTACGGCTGACATCTTGCGTATCCAGGGTATCGATTTTTGGACCTTGTCCGGCAACTCCCTAACGGCGTCCGCCGCTTCGGATTTAGTCGGATAAACACCGTATAACAGTGGATACCATTGTTTCCCCTTATATACGGTTTTATAATAGGCGACATTCTGATTCAGCAGCAGTTTATGTACTTTAACGAAGTTCAATAGCGATTCTTCATTACGAACACCTAAGACCTGCAGGGTGTAAAAAGAGGCCTCTTGATCCAGAAGCCAGTTTTCACGGTAGATCGTATTTTTTGCGGTAGCTTTTCGGGGCGTTACCGGTTTTAGGGGCGGCGGTTTTACTTGGGATTGTGTAACCCGTTGGGGCGGCACCTTTGCCAGCACAGTTGGCTGCTTTGCAACCGGCGGCTTCTCCTTTGTTTCTGCGGCTGCCTGGGGAGCCGTCTCTTCCGCCTTGGGCGACACCCGATTAATGAATGTCGGTGTGTCAACATCCACAACGGCCGGAATTTTTGCGCGGAAAACGCGCAGAGATGCATTTTTTTTCTCCAATGCGGTTCGCGGGGTCGAATCCATTTGATTGAAAACCAACAGCCCCAAAACCACTAGGGCTATGGCGACAACTCCCCAGCCTACAGCTTTTAAAGGCAAATTTCTTAGCAAGGTAAAAATGCCCTCCTTTTGTGAATTGGGCCCATATTTTTTTTTAAGCCATCGATTGGCGTGTTCGTTCATCCGCCCGGGAAGCCCTGCCGATTTTTTATGGATCATTTTAATGACGGATGGTTTAAAAAGGCTTTCTCCGGTATATCCGGCCAGGGACGGTCTGTACTGGAGATAGGAATCGCCCTCCCTACTTGTCAGCGCCGGCATGGTAATTTTGTTGATCGCCGTATCAGCGATGGTTGATTCGGAAAACGACGTTATATCGTGACTTAAGCTCGGTTCGCCGAACAGCACCAGCCGCTTGATTTTATGTGCGCTTTCGGGTACCAGGGCTTCAAGCAGCAAAAATCTTAAATCCTTTTGCGGCAGTTTATGCGCATCGTCAACGATGACAATCGGGTCCGCCGCATCCTGCTGGACAAAAACTGGATAGCCGTGCTGTTGTTCCTCTGTGGAAGCTGGATCTGATACACTGGCAGGGCTGGGCTTGATCAGATCGGCTTTCCAGCTTACGTCGGTCGTGACCAAATAACGATGCAACAGGGTGGTTTTGCCGCTCCCGGACTCACCCACGACCAATACAAGCAGATCCGTCCCCTGAACCAGGTGATCCAGCACCTGTAAACGCTGCTCAAAGGAATCAAAAGGATAGTAAAACTTTGCATCCGGCTCGGGAGCAAACGGGTCCCTTTTAAGACCGAGAGCATGTCGGTAATTTTGATTATGATCTGTCTGAAACACGATTTGGCCCAGAAAGGGTTTTATCAGTACCAATCGCAAAACGGAGAATTGAATTTGCTACCCGTGTCCATTCACGTCTGGAGCGGTACTTGAACATGTCCAAGGGAATTATGATAGGTATGCTCAAAAAGTCAAGAATTTGTTTTTTCACTCCGGTTAAGGATCTGCTTTGACTTTATAGCGGGGGTGTTCTCAAAATTGACAATCATTACGATTCTTTATATAATTAGAACTTAATTATACCGATAAAAACTGGTGGTTATCCTTCCACTGAACAGCTTCATTGTTCTTTACCTTTTACTCAAACCACATTTTCATCACTACGGGATACGGTGGCATGACGGCGGCGGAACCGAGCCCCGGATAGGGGGCGGACCACGTTTAGGGTCAAATTGCCTCCTGGCCTTGAAACCGAGTTTGTCGGAGAATCAAAATGAACAGCAAACCAAGCTATGAACAATTGGAGCAAAGGGTTAAAGCGCTAACCCAGGAAACCCTCGACAGCAAAAGACAATTGGAGGTTCTGCAGAACAAGCTGACACGCCTTGAAAATGAGACGGATCCGGCATCCTGGGGAGAGGCAATGCGGACAGATATGGCGGGGGTCCTGGAAAAGATGAATCAGGAGATCACCGTGCGCCGGGAGACTGAAGAAAAACTGGCAGAATCCGAGAAAACGCTCGATTCTATCATCAGCTCCGTGCCGGATATCATTTATCGCCTGGATCCGCAGGGCCGCATTACTTTTATCAGTCAACCCGTGACCGAGTACGGGTATGCGCCCGCCGATCTGATCGGCCAAAGCATCTATGACATCGTTCATCCCGAAGATCGTGACAGCGTGCGCACCCGGATTGATGAGAGAAGAACCGGAAACCGGCGCACCCGGAACCTCGAAGTCCGTCTTATGAACAAGCTCTTTGATGATGCAGCTCCCAACAAAACCAATTCAGGCTATTCCGTCTTTCTGCTGGGGGCCGAGGGGCTCTATGAAGCCAGCGACCATCAAAGCCGTCATTTTATCGGAACCCAGGGAATTGTCCGCGATATCACCGAACGTAAACAACTGGAATCCCAGCTGCAGGAGGCCCAGAAGATGGAAGCCATCGGCACCCTGGCGGGCGGAATCGCCCATGACTTCAATAATATTCTCGGAACGATTATCGGTTATGCCGAAATGATTGAAATGTTCGATGTTCCCGAGAACGACAAAGTTCGAGACCGTCTGAAATACATCCTTGCCAGCGCTTATCGCGCCAAAGACCTGGTGCAACAGATTTTGACCTTCAGCCGCAGGACCGAACAGGATAAAGTCCCGGTGGCGTTGACGCCCATCCTTAAAGATATCATAAAATTTCTGAGAGCATCCTTACCGGCAACGATAAAAATCAACGCCCAGTATGATGCGGACAACAGTTCGGTCCTGGGCGATTCGACCCAGCTGTACCAGGTAATCATGAACCTGTGCACCAATGCTGCCCACGCCATGGGGAAAAAAGGCGGGATATTGGAGGTAAATTTATCTGATGTGCATTTTGACTCTATTGATTCAGGACAGCAGGCGGAATTGGAGCCCGGCGCTTATATCATGGTTGGCGTGCAGGACACCGGAGATGGGATGACCCCCGACATGCTGGATAGGATTTTTGAACCCTTTTTTACCACCAAGCGGCGGGGCGAGGGCACCGGCTTGGGTCTGTCAGTGGTTCACGGGATCGTCAAGGGTATGCGTGGGGCTATCAGCGTTCACACCCAAAAGGGCGAAGGCTCCCTTTTCAAGGTCTATCTTCCCCGTTACGAAGGGTGGAAGGATCAACCGGTATCGGAAAAATTTCCCCGTATTGTGAGGGGTAAAGGCCGTATTCTGTTCATCGACGATGAACAACCACTGGTTGATTTTGCCCGGGAGGTGCTCACGGGACTCGGGTATGAGGTTGTTGCCCTCACGAGCAGTCCGGAGGCTTTGAAGCAATTCAGCCAACAACCGAACACATTCGATCTAGTCATTGCAGACCTGACCATGCCCGATCTGACAGGGTTGGAACTGGCTGAAGCGATCATGGGGCTTCGGCCCGATATCCCGGTTATTCTATGCACCGGGTTTGCCGACCCCGCCAAGGCCGAGAAGGCCAGAAAAATGGGCATCGCAGAGGTTATCAAAAAACCCTTCGGGATTCAGGAATTTGGGGAAACCATCCGGCGGGCGCTAGATAAATGAATATTGACGATAGAATGATCCCAATTTGCTAAGACGCATAGATCGAGCACTTTTGTACGGCCATGGCTGCTTCCTGAAGGGCTTCGGCAAAGGTCGGATGACCGTGTATGGTGCGGGCAATGTCTTCGGAACTGGCACCGAACTCAACGGCCAGCACACATTCGGCGATCATGTCCGCTGCGCGCGGTCCGATGATGTGCACCCCCAGGATCCGATCGGTTTTTTTGTGGGCGATGACTTTGACGAAACCCTCGGTTTCACCCATGCAGCGAGCCCGCCCGGCACCGGAGAACGGATAGGTACCGGTGCAATAATCGATGTTGCGCGCTTTGACCTGTTCCTCGGTAAGCCCCACGCTGGCAACCTCCGGCCAGGTGTAGATCACCGATGGAATGGCGTCATAATTGACTTCGCCGGATTTGCCGGCGATGCACTCGACTGCCGCAACACCCTCAGCCGATGCTTTGTGGGCCAGCATCGGCCCGGCAATCAGGTCGCCGATGGCATAAATGGACGGAACATTGGTGCGATAGGATCCATCCACCAGCAGGTGTCCGGTGCCAGGGTCTGTTTTTATTCCCAGCGCTTCGATACCCAATCCCCCGGTGCGGGGACGGCGCCCCACGCTGATTAAAAGACGATCGCAGGATATGCTTTCGTTGCCTTTTTTCGTTTCCAGATCCAGGTGAACAGAATTGCTGGAGATTTTGGCAGCGATTACTTTGGTCTGCATCCGGAAATTAATGCCTTGACGCTTCAAAACCCGTTGAAGCTTGCGCCCGACCTGTCCATCAAGGCCGGTGGCGATTTTGGGCAGCATTTCAATCACGGTTACCTTGGCTCCGAGCCGCAGCCACACAGAACCCAACTCCAATCCGATGTAACCGCCGCCGACAATCCCCAGATGCTTGGGGACGCTTTCCAGGGTTAAGGCTTCCCGTGAGCTGATCAAATGCCGACCGTCAAACTCCAGACCCGGTGCCGACACCGGCTCTCCCCCGGTGGCCAAAATAATTGCCTTGGCCTGGAGACTTAAATCTTTTCCTTTTTTAGAGTCCGAATCGTTTGGTGTTATGTCAACGCGATCCGGACCGGCCAGTCTGGCGGTTCCATGAATAATTTCGATTTTGTGGCCTTCAAGAAGCTTTCTGACGTTGGCGGTCAATTCCTGAACCACTTTTTCCTTGCGTGCCATCATGGTCGGCAGGTCCAAACTCACCCGCCCGGTTTTGATGCCGTGGGCGGCAAATTGTTCTTTGGCCAGGTGGTAGTATTCGCTGGAGTCCAACAGGGCCTTGCTGGGGATGCATCCCCTGTTTAGGCACACGCCTCCCAGGCGCGGTTCTTTTTCAATACACGCCACTTTCATACCCAGCTGGGCGGCACGGACCGCAGCCACATAGCCACCGGGGCCGCTTCCGATAATAACAACATCATAGTTTTGATCCTTGGCCATTTTAAATCTCCATCATCATTCGTTCCGGGTTTTCGACAAACTCCTTGATCCGCTTGAGGAAGGTGACCGCTTCCCTGCCGTCCACAATGCGGTGATCATAGCTTAAGGCCACATACATCATGGACCGGATGACAACCTCATCATCGATCACTACCGGCCGTTTTTCAATTTTATGCATACCCAAAATAGCGCTTTGGGGGGTATTTAAAATCGGCGTACTTAACAAAGAGCCGTAAACACCGCCGTTGCTGATGGTAAAGGTGCCTCCCTCAAGATCTGCCAGTTCAAGACGGTTCTCCTGGATTTTCTTGACATAATCGACAATCGCCTGCTCCAGCCCGGCGAAACTCAGCTGATCCGCATGGCGGATAACCGGAACGACCAGACCGCGTTCAGAACCCACAGCCACTCCGATGTGATAATAGTGGTGCTCGATAAAATCTTTGCCGTCGATAAAGGCGTTGATTTGGGGAAGCTCTTTGAGCGCTTCAACGCAGGCCCTGATAAATGAGGACATCATCCCCAGATTAACACCGTATTTTTGTTTAAAGGCCTCTTTGTACTGCTTGCGAATGGCCATGAGGTTGGACATATCAATTTCATTAAAAGTGGTCAGCATGGCCGTGCTGTGTTTGGCCTCCAGCAGGCGGGCGGCGATGCGTTGCCGGATCGGGCTCATCGGTTTGCGGCTGACGGTTTCTGCGGCTGAAACAGGTTTGGCCGGTTCCAGATCCACCGGCGCCGCTGCCGGAATTGCAGGCCGGTCGGGCTGGGTGACAGAATCCGACGAGGGCGCGCTTTCCAGATACAAAACCACATCTCCTTTGGTGATGCGGCCGTCGGGTCCGGTTCCCGGTATAAGGGTTGGATCCAGGTTTTTCTCCGCCACCAGCCTTCTGACAGATGGCGCCAATGAGAATTCACTGAGATCGGACCGGGTGGTTTCCTGAGGGGCGGGTGCCGGCTCAGGCGCAGGCACCGCCATAGCAGGTTCAGGCGCCGGCGGCTCCGGTTCTACCGGTTTAGCAGGCTCGGCGGGTGCGGGTTCATCTGGTTCGCCACCCGCTGCCGGTGCTGCAGCCCGGGCTACACCGTCTGAATCCAGGGTTCCAACCACAGCGCCGATGGCTACCATCTCCCCTTCGGCCACCGTGATCGCCAATACCCCATCTGCTTCGGCTACAACTTCAAGGGTAACCTTGTCGGTTTCAATGACGAAAAGAGGCTCGTCATTTTTAACCAGGTCGCCATCATTTTTAAACCACTGTGCCAGCAACGCCTCGGTAACGGATTCTCCTACGCTGGGGATTTTGATCTCAATTAGCATATATACACCTTAAATAGTTATTTGGGATATTAGAACTGATTGTCTGATAAAAAGTTACCAAACTTTAGGTTTCAGGTGTCAGGAATCAGAAGACAGAGAACAGAAGACAGATTGCATATCTGAGTCTTCGGCTCTGATTGCCGAATCCGCACTCTGAGTAGGCCGGAGGGCCATCTGTCATCTGGCCTCTGGCATCTGTCTTCTAACGCCTGACACCTCGTATTAAACTCCGCTTGGCCGGAACGGTGAACAGATTGAACGTCGAACATCGAACGTCCAACATCGAACATCCAATGTTCGATGTTCATTTTTTAGCTAACCTCCGCCT